>WNGF01000421.1_pt1 | contig 83594 bp, 82 predicted proteins | sample 5400641 | NCBI WGS metagenome assembly WNGF01 (sample SAMN13153371, study PRJNA577476) | soil metagenome | isolation source: 80 cm soil or saprolite under grassland replicate 2 | place: USA:California | collected 2016-06-15 | reverse complement strand
CATTGCTGACGGCATCATCGCAATGGAGGGCAACGGCCCTCTCAATGGCAGTCAGCGGCACTTGGGCAAAATCGTGATTTCAAACGATCCCGTTGCTGCCGATGCCACTTGCGCTCTGCTGATGGGATTCGAACCGAACCGTATTGCTCATATCCGCGAAGCTTCACGGTTCCTTGGCAACTCCTCAACCGCGCTGACAGACCAAGTCGGTGAGCCGCTTAAGGCTCCAGGCGTTCCGTTCCAAGTCGTTCCGGATTGGGAGTATCTTCATTATTCGATGTAGGGATTGGTTGACGAAAACCTGCTGTGGATCTCAGCCTTGCCTGCCATTTCATCGGCCAAAGCCAGGAGAAACCTTGATCGGAAGCGGAAACTTCGTTCAGCAAAAAAAGGCAGCGCAATCAGAAGAGCATGATTCAGCTCTTGCCGATGCTCACGCTTTGCGAGACCTCATGCACGTTTCGGCAAAGAAACATGGGACCCACCAATTGGGTGAGGTTCCCGAAGGCTGAAATCACCGGGGAATGGCGGGTTGTGAGGACGTTTTGACGCAATTTGCGTCGCCGCACAGTCATCGAGGAGCTCAGGAGAGCAAATCACCCCTGCAATTTCCTTTGTAACGAACGCTGTTTGACAGAAACAAAGATTGCCCATAAATAGCATTCAAAAGTTGCGGAAGTTCGTGTGTGGGCACGACCGGTGCACAAACGGATCTCGCCAGCCTGCTACTGGAAACTCCCGCCGTCGTTTGGAGGTTTTATGTCAGCCAGCCATGCTCTTGTCCCAGCCTCACCCCCTCAAAACCTTGAGCCGTTTGTGGACGCCGGTATTCTGTTCGTATCGAGCAGAGATCAGATGGCCCAACGTGGGTCTATCGCTTCCAGGTAACGCGATCCGATGGAAAGAGAGTCGAGCACAAGACAATGCTCGGTCTCGTGCGGGCTGTCGGTCCGAGCGAGAAGGACGCGTGGCAGGAAGTCGATCGGCAGCGTCTCAGGGAAAACGCTAACCAATATCAACCCTTTCAAGGGAATCCAGCGACGTATGGGCAGCTTTGTCAGCATTACATTCAAAACGAGCTGCAGGAAGATCAATCAGAGGCAACCATCGAGAAGGCATACACGACTGCGCAGACTTACAAGCGGATTCTTAACAAAAAAGTGATTCCCCGCTTCGGCGCGAAGTCACCGTTGGCAATCGAGCCGCTAGAAGTCGAGAAGTGGTTGAGGGAAGTGAAAAAAGCGGAGAGTCTGGAAAACCCGACTCTCGACAAAATCCGACGGGTGATGAATTTGGTCTACAAACACGGGCAACGTTATGGGCTTATCCCTCGCGATGAGTCGGCTAATCCCATGAATTGGGTCCGTCAGAAGACGACAAGCAACTACACGGCAGTGATCATGAATCCACAGCAGGCGTTCGAGATTCTGCTGAACATCCCAGAGCCACGGCGCACTCTGGTTCTTACAGATGCGGCGACAGCTCTACGAGTATCGGAGATCCTCGGTTTGATGTGGATGGATCTGGACTTTTCAGATCAGGTGATCGAAGTGAAGCGCGCTTACGTCTGGGCCCAGTTCAAAGTACCCAAGTCCAAGGCCTCGAAAGCACCCGTACCCATGCACCCCGTGCTGGCCGGTTTCTTGATGGCGTGGAGGGAGAGAACTCCTTACGCGAAGGATGATGATTTCGTCTTCCCGAGCTTCCGACTTAAGGGCAAGAAGCCGTTGTCGGCTTCAATCATGGTGCAGAAGTATCTGCGCCCTGCTGCCGTTAAGGCCGGCGTCATCAAAGAAGACCAGCGAGTTCGGTTCGGCTTCCACAACTTCCGGCATTCTCTGGCTTCTTCGCTAGTGAAGCTGAAGTGTGATCCGAAGACGGTACAGGGCATTCTGCGTCACGAGGATGTCAGGACGACAATGCAACTGTATGCGCAGTCCGACCAGGAATCGAGGCTCGAAGCACAGGGCAAGTTCTTGGCACTCCTACTCGGAGACAAGGCTCACCTGCTCACGGAGACGATCCAGTGATCTATCTTGGGCTGAACCTTGGGCTGAAGAAAGAGGGCGAAAACGTCCAAGTCCTTTGGAATGATGGTGGCCAGGGACGGAGTTGAACCGCCGACGCCAGCCTTTTCAGGGCTGCGCTCTACCACCTGAGCTACCTGGCCACATTTACGCTCCCGACTTCGCCGGCTTCGTTCGTGCGGGACACGCTGGAATCTGCAGCGGGACTTGAACGGCGAATGCGATTAGATAGGCGGAGCGTGTAAGTCGTCCACGATTATAACAATCCGGTTCGATTCGCTCAAAACGTTCGGCCCGGGTTCACGCACGTGGAAGCACAATTCCATTTGCGACCACGGTGTCGCAGTTGGCCGATGCCACCCAGTAAGCGATTTCACGATAGTCATCTACATCGAAGACCGCCAAGTCGGCGTCCTTACCCGGTTCGATTGATCCTTTTCGTTGCTCCAGCCTCAGTGCGCAAGCGCCGTTGATGGTGGCTGCGACAATCGCTTCCGCAGGTGACATTTTCATTTGCGTGCATGCCAGCGAAAGCACGAATGGCATGCTTGTCGTAGGAGAAGAGCCTGGGTTGTAGTCGGTCGCAAGCGCCACCGCCGCTCCCGCATCAATCAGTTTGCGAGCAGGTGGATATTTTCCTGTGCCGAGGAAATAATTAGCGCCTGGGACGAGGGTAACCACGGTGTCATGATTTGCTAGTTCTGCGATTTCGTCGTCTCTCACATGATCCATATGGTCTAGCGAAGTCGGCTGACAGCAGTTCAGGAGCGAGTCAATGAATCCTTCGCATGGAGGCGAAAGCTGTCCGAGATGCGCTCGGATCTCAAGTCTGTTCTTCAGCGCGGCCTCGAATATTTGTGCGGTTTGTTTCTCGTCAAAAGCTCCCTGGTCGCAGAAAACATCTACAAACCGTGCGAGCTTTCGTTTGGCTACTTGCGGAACCATTTGCTCACAAACTAAGGCAACGTACTTTCCAGGATCATTTTGAAATTCTCGCGGCACCACATGTGCGCCCAGTAGGGTAGGCACAACGGTACCCGCCCATTGTTTCGACGCCAGTCGAATGGCCTGGAGCGATTTCACCTCCGCGTCGAGCGACAGACCATAGCCCGACTTCGCTTCGACAGTGGTTGTGCCGTGAGCGGACATCTGTTGAAATCCGGCAAGAACTGTTTCTGCAAGCTCCTTCTTCCCTGTTTGCCGCACCGCTTCCGCGCTTGAACGAATCCCGCCACCGGCTTCCGCGATTTCGCGGTAGCCTGCACCGGCAATTCGCTTTTCGAAGTCCAGCAGTCGCGGCGAAACGAAAGCGGGGTGGGTGTGCGAATCCACAAATCCTGGCAACACAACTTTCCCGGCACAGTCAATCTCCGCTATGCGTTTCCTGTGTTTCCTTATCCAGGTGTCGCCCAGTGCGTCCCTGGTTTTGCCAGCAGAGACAATCTTGCCGCCTACGCAAAGCACCGCGCCATCTTCAATAATTCCCAATGTGCTGAGTTCAGATCCTCGACGCGAACCGCCAGAGCCTGTGACCTTTAGCGTGAGCAGTTGCCGGATATTGAAAAGAAGCAGTGGCTTGGGCGCTCGAGATATGTTCAAGCGGCGGTCCTGGCCTGAATTTGAAGTGGCCGATGCATCGCGGGGGCAGAGCCTTAGGAATGATACAATTTTGCGCTCATCCTTGGATTTTCTGTATCTAGCATTCTTAAACTTGCGCCGGAGGATTTCACACTGTCTTCTATGACCGCGCTCGTTCTTCTAGCATGCCTGCTGGCCTGCGGCGGAGGCGGAGCAGTCACGGCTTCCTCCAATCCTTCATCGACGCCTAGCTTAGGCCAGGCTGCGGCCGGTCACAATATACGGGTGAGCGCGGCCGCCGACTCTCCTTATCTGAGCGACAGCAATTATGCGGCGATTCTCGGCTCCGAGTTCAGCCAACTGCAAGCGGAAAACGAGATGAAGTTCTCCATCATTCATCCGCTTTCGACTGCCTATGATTTTAGCGGTGGCGATGCCTTGACTTCATTCGCGCAGGCACACGGCATGGCCGTGCGCGGGCACACGCTGGTTTGGCACAACCAGGTACCGTCCTGGGTTACGAACGGCAACTACAATTCCATGCAGCTCGCCACTATTCTGCAGGACCACATCACGACTGTGATGGGTCACTACGGCGGCAAAGTTTATGCCTGGGATGTGGTGAATGAAGCTTTCAACTCCGATGGCAGCATGCGCAGCACCATCTGGTATGACCAGCCCGGTGTTGGATTCGCTTTCATGGGAACAAAATATATTGGCAGGCGCTGACATGGGCGCGCGCGGCAGATGCGAACGCGCTGCTGTTGTACAACGACTACAGCGCCGAGACCGTGAACGCGAAATCAGATGCAATCTATGCCATGGCGCTGGACTTCAAGAACCGCAATGTGCCGCTCGATGGAATCGGATTTCCAGTTGCACATTGATCTTTTGTTCGACGATCCAAATACTCTGGCTTCGCTGGCTAGCAACATGCAGCGATTCGCCGCGTTAGGATTGATTCTTCACATTACCGAATTGGATATCCGGCTCAGCGACTCGAGCGCAGCGTCCTTCAATGCGCAAGCAAAACTGTATGGCGAGATCGCAACTATCTGTGTTCAGCAGCCGGCTTGCAAGCTGTTTCAGACCTGGGGATTCACCGACAAATATTCTTGGATTCCATCCTTCTTTCCGGGACAGGGATGGGCGCTGCTGTGGGATGCCAATTATCAGAAGAAGCCGGCGTATAACAGTGTGTTGAATGCGCTGCAGTAGCTGCTGTCAGCTATCTGCTCGCAGCCATCAGTTATGAATGAACACGGAACATGTGGGGACGGGCGCCTTCGCCCGTCCAGGCCGAGCGAGCTCGGCAAGCAAGCGCATTGCCTGAATATCAGGCAAATGGTATATTCAGGCATATGAGAGGGACTGTTGAGTCTGCAAAGGTAGGCAAGCGTGGTGCGATCATTGTGCCCGCAAAGCTGCGCAAGCGCTTTGGGATCGAAGAGGGCACGCTTGTCACCGCGGAAGAGAAAGAGGATGGCATTCTGATTCGTCCCGCCATTGTGATCCCGATAGAGAGATACACGCTGGAGCGGAAGGCGGAATTCCTTCTCTCCAATGCCACTAGCCAGAATGATTATAGGAACGCTCGGAAAACAGTCCGGAAGCTCGGGCTTGATCCGAACGTGATTCCGCACCGGAAGCCCAGATAAGTGGATCGGCTGTTTCTCGATGCCAATGTTCTGTTTTCTGCCGCCTACCGGCGCGATGCCGGACTTCTCCAGCTCTGGAAACTCAGCAATGTGACATTGTGCAGCTCACGTTACGCAGTTGAGGAGGCTAGGATTAATCTTGTGGAGCAGAGCCAGCGAACCAGGCTCGATAAGCTGTCGAAAAACCTACAGTTGTTCGATGCGCCACCGCGGGACCTGCCGAAAGGAATTTTCTTACCCGAGAAAGATCTACCAATCCTACTAGCGGCAATCGAGGCGCGCGCCACGCACCTGCTCACAGGAGACATCCGACACTTCGGGCAATATCTTGGAAAGATGGTGGCGGCGGGGATTGCTGTCCTGCGACCTGCTGAGTACCTGAAGCTCGACGCCGGTAGCTAACTCGACATCGGCACCTTCACACCCTTCTCTCTCGCAAACACCCTCGCCTCTTCATACCCCGCATCAGCATGGCGAATAATCCCCATCCCCGGATCTGTCGTCAGCACGCGCTCAATACGCTTCGCCATAGTTTCAGTTCCGTCGGCAACTGTGACTTGCCCCGCGTGCAGCGAATAGCCAATTCCGACTCCACCGCCATTGTGAATGGATACCCACGAAGCTCCCGCCGCGGTGTTCAGCAAAGCATTGAGCAGCGGCCAGTCGGCGACCGCGTCACTGCCATCTTTCATGCTCTCGGTCTCGCGGAAGGGCGATGCAACTGAGCCGCAGTCCAGATGATCGCGTCCCATCACGATAGGAGCTTTTAGTTTTCCTTTTTTCACTAGATCGTTGATAGCCAAACCGAACTGCGCTCGCTCACCATACCCCAGCCAGCAGATTCGCGCGGGTAGGCCTTGAAATTTGATCCGTTTACGGGCGAGGTCGATCCAGCGCCGCAGAATCTGGTTGTCCGGAAAAAGCTCGAGCACAAGATCATCAGTCGCATGAATGTCGGATGGCTCGCCTGAGAGCGCAACCCAGCGAAACGGCCCGCGTCCTTCGCAAAATAGCGGACGAATGTACGCGGGCACGAATCCGGGAAAATCGTAGGCGTTCTTCACTCCCCGTTGAAAGGCGAAGGTGCGGATATTGTTGCCGTAGTCGAAGGTGATGGCGCCCATTTTTTGCAGCCGCAGCATGCCTTCGACGTGGCGTGCGATCGCGTCCAGCGACTTTTCTTCGTAGGCCTTCGGATCACGGGCTCGCAGCTCCAGCACCTGTTCCAGAGACATACCGTTCGGCACATATCCATTCAGCGGATCGTGCGCGGAAGTTTGGTCAGTCAAGATATCTGGGACCACGCCGCGCTCGGCCAGCTGGGGAATGATGTCGGCACAGTTTCCTACCAGTCCGACCGAGACATTTTCTTTCTTGCGCACGGCATTTTTCAGGATGCGCAGCGCCTCGTCGAGCGTGGTGACCATGAAGTCGCAGTATCCCGTCTTAAGGCGTTTCTTGATGCGCTCAGGATCAATATCAATCCCCAAAAACGCCGCACCATTCATGGTTGCCGCCAGAGGCTGCGCTCCACCCATACCTCCCATGCCGCCGCTGACGATTAGCTTTCCCGCCAGGTCTCCGCCAAAGTGTTTCTCGCCCGCGGCCGCAAAGGTTTCAAATGTGCCCTGCACAATCCCCTGCGAACCGATATAGATCCAAGAGCCGGCCGTCATCTGCCCATACATCATCAGGCCAGCGCGGTCGAGCTCGTTGAACTTCTCCCAGTTCGACCAGTGACCAACAAGATTGGAATTTGCGATCAGGACGCGTGGCGCGTAGTCATGCGTTTTGAAAACTCCTACCGGTTTGCCCGATTGCACCAGCAGGGTTTCGTCGTTGGCCAGTTCCTTCAAGGAACGCACGATCGCGTGGTAGCAATCCCAATTGCGCGCGGCTTTGCCTGTGCCGCCATAGACCACCAAGTCACGCGTACGCTCGCCAACTTCTTCGTCCAGATTATTCATCAGCATGCGCATGGCCGCTTCCTGCTGCCAGCCCTTGCAGGAGATTGTTGTGCCGCGCGGGGCACGGACGGGAACGTAGGTGGAGACTTCAGTTTCTACTGGCATTAAATAATGGTAGTGCTTAATTTCGCGGTACGCCAGAGATCATCTGCCTGGTACAGCGCAACCAGCGGTGCTCCGTCGCGGCGGGAAAGTATTCCTTGCGTGTATCGGGGAAATGAAGTGACCGACCGCAACGGTAATGCGATGGGACGTGAGGTCCCTCTCCCGCCAGCCTTCGGCAGGCGAGTTCGGGATGACCTTTCTGATGACCTTTCTATGGTGTTGAACCGGATATGTAGAGCTGATAGCTGACGGCTTCTTTCACCAGGTGTTATACGCCGTGCCGTTCGTTCCTACCTGCGATGAAGAACTATGCACATCGTCAATGCCCCCCTGGTCCTGTTGATCGGGCGACATGATGCTCTCGTCCTGGTCCACAGTCCAGTTTGCCTGGGAGGTCATGGGATCGATAGGAATGATTTTCAGGTAACCGGCTTGGATCAGATCATCGAGTGACTGCGGCGCTTTCTGTTTGTCGAGGGTGTATTGCGAAATCAGGGTACGCAATGTGAAAAGGTTTTGCCGTAACACAGCTTCCCGAGACTGCACAATCGCCCTGGTAAAACTCGGTACAGCGATTGAGACCAGAATCAGCATGATGCTGATCACAATCATCAGCTCGATCAGCGTGAACCCGCGGCTCCGGCGTTTCTTCGATCTCATTTACCAGTCCTTGTACTTCGTGCCGTCGAGCGCGGTGGCGTCGGATTTGGTGAAAACGTCAAAGACGTTGTTGCCGTCCCACGAATCCGATTGCGGGTCGTCTTGCATGGAGCGCAGGCCCCACTCGGTACCGCCCGTCATCGGGTCTATCGGTATCCGGCGCAGGAACTTCAGCTTCTTGCCCGCGACGTCCACCCCGTTGACCAGCGTTTCAAGGTCTGGCGGATACCCTTCGGAGCCAACCTTGATCTGGAACGCCGCACGGTCGGCGGCGTCCTTGTAGCGATCAATAGCGTCGCGCATCATCCACAGGTCATGGCGCAGCTCGCGCTCCCTTTCCCGCTTGATGGTGACGCGCGCCATGGGAACAGCCATTCCTGACAGAATGATGAGAATGGCTGTAGCTACGATCAGTTCGACGAGGGTGAATCCGCGGCTCTTGTGCATCGCTCTCTTGGGGAACGATTTTGGGGCTGAGAATTGCATAGAAAAGGTCTTAGTTTTTAGCTGTCAGCCAAAGCAGAGTGGCCGCTCGTGTTAACTATAGGCGTGTCGCCGGCAGCTTTGTTTAAGCTAATGGCTAAGAGCTAACAGCTAAAGGCTGCTCTTATTGAATTGTAATGGTTGCCGTGGCCCCTGCAACAGGTAGAGCCTGCATAGCCGGATCGCGCGCCCCGCCGCGGGCAATGGTAAGCGAGCCCTGCCCCGGCGACTTGGCCATGAAAGTCAGCGTAACGACTGCACCTTGACCAGAGATTCCGGATGCGCCTGGCGGACGGGTTGCCGTCACTTGCAATGTGCCCGTGCTGTCATCGTCGCGGTGTACCAGCGCTACCGCCTGGCCATCTTGCGAGAGCAATGTCCCGTTCGAGACGTTTGCAACTTGCAGAAGCTTGGGATCATAGGAAAGTTGCAGTGGCACAGAATACACATTCTGAGCGCCGTTCAGTAACACGTTTACCGTGAATGTTGATCCCACGTGCTGCGTCGAAGCCGGCGGATCAAAAGCAAAGCTGGCCTGCGCCGCTCCGCGCTCCACCAGTTGCGCTATCGGCGCTGAACTTGCCGGCGCGGGCTGTGGAACGGCAACCGAACCTGCTCCGGAAGAGGGGCCCACGTCAATCGCTTGTTCATTCAGCGCACTTAATACCTGCCGCCGAACGATGTGTGGGATTAGAACGAAAACCGTTTCGGTTTGGGAATGCTCAACCGAGGTCTGTCCAAACAGGTATTTCAAAATTGGAATTTGAGCGAGTCCGGGAATTCCGGTGAGACTCTTGGTCTGTAAGTCTTCCAGCATTCCACCCATCAGGTTGGCTTCGCCTTCCCGCAAGCGCACTTCGTGTTCAATTTTTCTCTGGCCAATGACTGGCTGTGAGATGCCGCCGATATTCTGGAAACTAGTCACCGACGAGATATCCATCGCAATTTTTAGAGTGACATCTCCGCTGGCATGGACTCTCGGAGTGATGTCCACGTTGACGCCCACATCCAAGTACTGAAACTGAGTATTCACCAGGGGATTGATTCCCACTCCGCCAATGCCTGGCTGGAACGAACCTGTGGCCACCGGAACCTTGTCGCCGATCTTCAATGATGCCTTCTGGCCATCTACTGCCCGAATCTGCGGGTTCTGGATCAGCTTCGTATTGCTGTCGGAGAACAGGGCGCTAATGGTAGCTGGTGAAATTGTCACCTGGAAGTCGGTCGCATTCAGGTTGCCCAGCGCGTTCAGGTTGATGGAACTGGAACTCGTATTGTTGGTATTGTCCGTACTAGTGTTATTCGTGTTGGTGTTGTTGTTATTGTTATTGTTGTTTGTGGTTGTGACGTTGGGTTGCAACTGCACCGTCATGCTGGTGGGCGGGCTGATGCCGAGTGTCCGCTTCTTGTCGCGATTGATTTGCATCACGGCGACATCCACCACAACTTCAGACTTGGATCTGTCGAGGTCGCTTACCAACTTCTGCGCCAACGCCACCTGATCGGGATTGCCGCGCACGACGATCGCACCCTCGGAAGGCAGCGGCTGGATGCGCGCAATCTCCAGGATTTGCCGCAGTGCGTTCACTACATCCTGCAGTTCCGTGGGCTGCGAGAGATTCGACAGATAAAAAGTCTTGATTACGCTCTGTTCCAGGTCCTTGCGTTTGGCAGGGTTGTCAGCAGCCACGAAGATCGTATTGGGCGTGACCGGACGCCAAAAGGTTTTCGATTCCATCGCAACGATTTGCAACGCTTCTTCGAGTGAAACCGAGTTGAGCTCGGCTTTGATCCGCCGCGAAGTGTAGTCGGGATCGAACAGGACGTTGACCCCCGCCAACTTCCCGATCGTCTCGTAAATCACCTTACTGTCTTCGGTAATTTTCAGATTAATGGGGACATTGGGAATCGCTCCAAGTTCAACCGGCCCGGACGCCTGCTGCAATCGCCTTTCAAGAGCGCTGGGCTCGGGAGCGGCGGCTTTGGGGCCGGAAGGGCTAGCACCCTCCATCATTTGCTTTGTGACACGGATTTCCTGTTTCGCTATTGGACTGGAAGGATCGGCTTCGGCGGCTTTCTGGAATTCCGCCATTGCTTCTTCCAGTCGCCCTGCCTCGCGCAGCAGTTGACCGCGGTGCACATGCGAAGCGCCGGCCAGGAAGCGGAGCCGCTCGAAAGCGGAACGGTAAGAAATATCCTGCGGCTTTAGATCGTAGGCCTGTTTGTAGAAATCGTAGGCCTGTTCGTAGTTCTGGCGGGCCTCAGCAATTTTGCCCTTGGCATAGAGGGACTTGGCGCTTTCAGCATTGGCCGAGAGTATCAGTGCTGCTGAAAGGAAAAAAGCGAGCGCCGGACGGATTGCGCGTTTCATCTAGAAAGTCCTCACAAAGGCGTTCTTGTCCCGAGAATCAAGCACTTACAATGTTCTGATAGCGTAAGTGCCGCGATTATAGCATCGCAGGTAACATTGCCCAAGTTACTGTTCGCATTGCGTTTACACGTTAGTGCTAGCACTAAAGAGCAGTTGCCGGTGGCTGGAGGTCAGTACCTCTAGCCGCTAGTCTCTAACCATTGATTTCTGCGATAACCTATCTTCATGCCCCGGCAAGCCGCTCATCCCACCCGCGCCAATGCGGAGAAAAATCCCCGCCGCGATCCCACCGCCGCTGGGCAGAGGGATGCCTCTGTCAATAGGATCGCCTCACATAACTACTTCTTGCTGGAAAAATTTGAAACCGGCATTGCCTTAACGGGTACCGAGGTCAAGTCCGTCCGTACAGGCCATGTCAACCTAAAGGACGCGTACGGCCTAGTCAAAGACGACGAACTCTGGCTGCTGAACTGCCATATCGGGGCCTATGAGCACGGTAATATTTACAATCACGCTCCGCTGCGCACGCGGAAACTGTTGGTCCATAAAGAAGAGATCAAAAAGCTTATTGGCAAGACGCAACAGAAAGGGCTGACCCTCATCCCCACTCGCATGTACTTCAAGAATGGGCGAGTGAAAGTTGAACTTGCTCTGGCCAAAGGTAAGCAGCTTTGGGACAAACGCGAGACTGAACGCCGCAGAACCGCTGATAAGGAAGCAAGGGAAGCGATCGCGCGCTCACGGAAGGGTTAGGGCCAAAAGCGCCAGCGTGTCGCTCCAGAACAAAAGGGGCGGACGCGTTCGTCCGCCCCTTCCCCAGACGGGGGCGTCTGGGGCTACAGGTGCTTAGCTACTTCTGTTCGAGAGTAACGACCTCCGCCGAAGGTGTCGGCTGCGGCGTTTCAGTCTTTGCTGCTTCAACTGGCTTCTCCACTCCCGGCAGCTCTACGTCCTTGATTCTCGCCGTCGCGAGAATTTTCTCCAATTGCTGGAAGATTTTCCCGCGGTCCGTCTGCGCTAGCTCTTCATCCGCTTTCCTGGATGTCTCTACGTCGAGTGCGAATTCATAGCATCCGCCGTTTTTGAACAGGTGGAAGTACTTCAGATCGGATTGTCGAGTTGTCTCTCCACTCATCTGCTCAAGCTCAGAGAACTCGTTCGTGCCAAGTTTGACGGTCGTGGGCTTGGTTGCTTCCGAGTCCTTCGAGCCTGCCGCGAATTGAGCACACTCGTCGGCCGTCATGCCAGGATTCACGCTCACGTTCAGCAGTGCAGAAGAAAAATCCGTCTCTGGATAAGAATCCCTGGGCATATCCACTGAGGCGATGTCGATTGCGCCCGGCTTCAAGAAATTGGCCTGCACCGGCGCGGATGACTTGTTGTCACCAGACTGCAAGCTGCATTTGCGTGGGTAGCTGAACGAGATGCCGTAAGTGCCATTGACGTAAGTTGCGTTCGCCGGACGATGCTTCTTGATCTTCTTTGGGGTTTCGGGTTTGACGGCCGCTGATGTGGTCGGAACAGAACTGGTCGGGGCCGAAGGCGCCGTGATTCCGCTCGCAACTGACTTGTCCGACTTCTTAGAACAACTGATTGCCAGGAACAGCACGACCGTCATGACTATTCCCGCGCAAATGGCCGGCAGATAAATACTCGGCCAACGGTTCCCTTCGATTTGTTTGAAACTGTTATTGCCACTTCCTGATGTGCGATTGATCTCTAGTTTTGCCATATTCCCCTCCTTGGGATTGCACTCAGAGGAATGGCAAGAGCGGGGCCAAGCAGCACATCATTGATTTTCCAGCGCTTAGCTGCGCGACGCGGAACCTGTTTCGTAGCCGGTGGCACACGCTGTGGTCATCGCAACACGCAACAAATCTGCGTGAGAACACCATGAACGAACGATGAAAGGAGGGTCTCCGCTTGCACAATTCCCTTCCTGCCTTTCATACTGTTTCTTCTGCCTATGAAAACCACACTTTCTCTATCTCATGCTGCTCAGCTTGAAACCGAATGCCTGGTCGCGGTGGTTCTCGATCGCGGCGAAAAAGACAAGACGGAAGCGTTTGTCTCCGCCGACAAAGCCGTACAACAAGCAGCCGCTGATCTCATCACTTCCGGAGACGTTACCGGCAAGAACTTCGAGACAACATGGCTGCACAAGCCTACCGGGCTGAAGGCCAAGCGCCTGCTGCTGATCGGGGGAGGCAAAGCCAAGAACTTCTCAGCGAACGAATTGCGCAAGCTGGCTGGAGCGGCGGTGCGAGCGCTCAAACCGCGCACTCTGCGCAGCTTGGCATTCGTTGTTCCTGAGAACCTTGCTGCGGAGGAGGCGGTAAGAGCGATCGCTGAAGGAGCCATCGTCGGCAACTTCGATCCTGACACTTACAAGAGCGATCGCAAAGATCAGAATGTCGAATCTTTGGTGATTGTTGTATCGGGAGAGCAGGCGTGGCTGCAACGAGCTCTCGACGAAGCCCGCATCCTCGCTGCGTCTCAGAACTTCACCCGCGAACTGGTGAACGAGCCCTCCAACCGTATGACCCCGACCATCCTCGCCAATCGCGCGCAGGAGATGGCAAAAGAAACGGGACTGAAATGCGAAGTCTATGGGGCGGACAAGATCAAAGAATTAAAGATGGGCGCGTTCTGGGGCGTAGCACAAGGATCGGACGAACCCCCGGCATTGATCGTGATGCGATACGAACCCGCTGGAGCGGCGGAGAAACCGGTACTTGGGTTGGTCGGCAAAGGCGTCACTTTTGATACCGGAGGCATTTCCATCAAGCCCGCCGACAACATGGAAAAGATGAAATATGACATGGCCGGTGGCGCCACCATGATCGGTGCCATGCGCGCCATCGCGCTGCTCAAACCAAAGATCAAAGTAATTGGGATCGTCTGCGCGACCGAAAACATGCCGTCGGGGAAAGCGCAGAAACCCGGGGACATTCAAACCGCCATGTCAGGCAAGACCATTGAGATCATCAACACGGATGCCGAAGGCCGCCTGGTTCTGGCCGATGGCCTTTGCTATGCCCGCCAGCTCGGCTGTACCCATCTGATTGACGCTGCCACACTCACTGGAGCCGTGGTGGTCGCTCTCGGCTATGCCAACGCCGGCATCTTCGCCAGCGATGACGCAATGTACCAGCGCTTCGCCAAGGCGCTCAATAAAGCCGGAGAGAAAATGTGGCGCCTGCCGCTCGATGACGAATACAAAGACCAAATCAAATCCAGCATTGCCGACATCATGAACACTGGCGGGCGCTGGGGCGGCGCAATCACGGCAGCGATGTTCCTGAAAGAATTCGCCGAAGACACTCCGTGGATCCACCTCGACATCGCCGGCACCGCTTGGATGGAGGACAACAAAGCCTGGATCGCAAAAGGGCCGTCGGGGATTGCAGTGAGAAGTTTGGTGGAGTTTGCGCGGGAGTTTGGGAACCATTCCTAGTAGGAAACGGTAAGCTGAGCAGCTATTCCATCTTCAAGTAGCATCTCATGCCAGCACGAGATGCCGGCCTGAATGCGTCGGCCCTATAGTGCTCACATTGCGGGTGGGTCCAAGACGTGCGGAGGCCGTTCATGAAGATCTTGTTTGCCGCTGGACTGCTGATTTTGCTGCTTGGAATTCTCTCCTTCTTCGTCCCAATTCCGCGAACTGAACATCATGGGATCGACGCTGGGGATGTTCACTTAGGTGTCAATACTAAGCATAGTGAACTTCTCCCGCCGGTGGCCAGCATCGCATTGGTTGTCGTGGGAGCCGGTTTGGCAGTCGCAGGACGAAAGAGGGGCCATTAGCCCAACATTCCATCCATCCCAAACAATGTCATTCCGAGCGAAGCGGATCGTGAAACGATCCGCTTAGTAGTCGAGGAATCTGCTTTTCCGCGCTCACGGAGTTAGCTAGTGCGAGTGCTCATCGCGATGCTGGCGCTCACGTAAAGCGCCGAGAGAAGGGGCACCAAGGCTTCCGGGAATGGAGTCAATGAAACGCTCCGTGATTGCATGTAGCAAAATCGCCCCGCCTTGGAGCTGAAGCGCAATCTTAGTACCAGGCCGAAGTACCAGGTCAAAGATCGTTCCCTCAGCTCACGCGGGATGACAACGTGGCCGTTTCGCAACAACTTGGAGTACTGGACTTTCATGAAAAAGGGTCCACCTTCAGTAGTTACAACATGATAAGACATCGGCCCTACATCACCGGCGGCACTTCAATTCCCATTACTCCCAGCGCGCGAGCCAATTCGCGGCGCACAACTCCCGCAGTCGCCAGGAGAAACTTTTTCCGCGTCTCATCCTGTTCGGTAAGGATTGGATAGCGGTGATAGAACGTGTTGAATGACTGTGCCAATTGAAAGACGTGTTTCGCCAGGTACGCGGGCTCAGTCGTAGCGATGCACTGATCAATCACATACGCCGTCTTTGACGCCGCAAGCCACAATTCCCAGACTTCGTTGGCGGATTGCCCGCCCAGAAATTTCTCCAACTCCGAAGGTGAGACGTTGCAAGCGACGTCTCTACAGAAAGCGTCGGGATCCAGGCCGCCTTTACGGAAAATATTGGTCGCCCTTACGACGGCATACTGCGCGTAGGGTCCGGTTTCGCCTTCGAAACTCAACGCATCTTTGAAGTCGAACGCGATCACGGAAGGCTTGGTGTACTTGAGCATGAAATAGCGGAGCGCCCCGATTGCAATCTGCTCTGAAATTCTCCTCCGCTCGGCTTCCGGCAACTGTGGATGCCGGGGATCCACTTCGCGTTTGGCTGAAGCGATCAGCGCATCCAGCAGATCATCCGCTTTTACCCCAAATCCCTTGCGTCCGGAGACCTCGATGTATGGCCGGGCTTTTTCGTCCTCGGAGAGCTCATAGCCCAGTTCGGCCGCGCAGCGCGGAGTTAGCGCGACCATTTCGTAAGAGAAATGGGTGTAACGTGCCGCCTTGTCGCTGTGCCCGAGCCCGCGCAGGGCTTCGATCACGGTATTCTGCGCTTCCGACTGCCGCGCATCAATGACGTTATAGATTTCCGCAACGTCTCCGAAATGGGGGTGGTCTCGCTCTCCCTGTTCCGCAGAAATCCAGCACTGGTGCCCATTTGGATACAAATAAAACTTTCGGTATCCGAAGTCGCGCCCCAGCAAGCCGAATTTCCACATGTGATAGGCAATGTCCTTGCCCACATATCCGACGGTGCCATTCGACCGCACAATAACTTTCTGATCTTCTTCAGTGATTCCCTCTGTGATTGCCTCTGTGTCCCCTGTGCCCTCTGTGGTCAAGGCTTTTGACGTTCCCGCCCTCCGCATCACCCAGCACCCTTTATTCTTGCCCTCCTTCTCAAACGACAGCACCCCAGCTTCTTTGAGTTTTGCAAACGCCGCATCCCAGAAATGTAAATGCAGGATCTCGCTCTCGCGCGGCAGGAAGTCGTACTCAATATCCAGCCGGTCCATGGTTTCCAGATGTCGCCGCAGCACCGCCGTTGAAATCAGTTCAGCAATCTCTGAAGTTTCATTTCCTCCGCGCTCGAGGTCGTGTAGCGTGTTCAGCCGGGTTTTCTTGTTCTCTGCGTCCTGCTCGTACCATTGCGAGACCTTCGCGTAGAGGTCCCAGCAGTAGTAGTCGAACCGTGGGTGGCGCGCGAGCCGTTCGATTTCTGCGCGTGATTTCCTCTCAATATGCAGGAATCCCACGACCACGTCGGCGACCTGCACACCCGTATTGTCAACGTAGTTCTGAACATCGACTTCTCTTCCAGCGGATTGCAGCAGGCGCACAAACGTGTCTCCGAGAATCGCGTTACGCAGATGCCCGATGTGCGCGGCTTTATTTGGATTGATACTCGAGTGCTCGACCAGAATCTTGCCAGCGGGGGTTTCCGTCCGGGGCGATTCATCTTTGACGACGGCAGCGGCAAGCGCCGCTCGATCCAGCCGTGCATTGATGTATCCCGCGCCCGCGACTTCAAGCTTCTCGAAGCCCTCGATCGTTCCAATCCCACTGACAATTTCTTCTGCAATCTTTCGCGGGGCCTTGCGCAGTTTCTTCGCTAACTCGAACGCGAGCGGCATCGCATACTCTCCGAATTCAACGTTCGGAGGTTGCTCGATGACGATTTTTCCCGGCTCCAGGCCGTAGGTGCGGCGCAGAAATTCGCGCATCTGCTGGACCAACCGGCGTTCCAGATAGCGATACAAGAGTCCCTCTAAGCTGTTGAAGAAAATAGTGATTCTAACAGAACGGTCGTGGGCCGCCGGTCATCGGTCGTTGGCAAGTTCCGGGGCTCCGTCAAGCCTGGATCAGAAAACCGGCAAAACCCTTTAGAATCGGTGTAGGGCGTTCACTGTTCCGAATGCTTGGCGCCGGGTGGTTTTGGCCAACGACCAACGACAGCCTTATGCGAATCGCCTATCTCGACTGCTTTTCCGGTATCAGCGGCGATATGTTTCTGGGCGCGCTGATTGATGCTGGAGTCTCGCCGAAGATCTTCGAGCAAACCGTCGAGGCGCTCAAGGTCGGCGCGCGTCTGGAGATCTCTCGGGTAAATCGCAGCGGGATCAGCGCGACGAAGGTTGACGTCGTCTTGAATGGCCAGAAGGATTCGCCCAGAGAAGAAACGCGGGCCGGGGCGCCGTTCGATTCCGCTCAGGGCAGGTCCGCGCCACACAGGCATGGGGATCACCAGCACCATCACGAACATCATCACGACCGTGGCCTGACGGAAATTCGCGAGATCATCCGCAAAGCTGAAATCAATGAGTCCGCAAGAGGAACCGCGCTTGCTATTTTCCAAAAACTCGGCGAGGCCGAAGCCAAGATTCACAATGCGCCAATCGAGAAAATTCATTTCCATGAAGTCGGCGCGGTGGACGCCCTCGTGGACATAACCTGCGCAGCAGTTGGCGCCGAAGCTCTTGGCGTTGACGAAATCATCTGCTCACCTTTGAATGTTGGCGGCGGCACCGTAACTTGCGCCCATGGAACTTTCCCTGTCCCTGCACCTGCGACTGTGGAGCTACTGAAAGGTGTCCCGGTTTATTCCACGGGATTGCAAGCCGAACTGGTCACGCCTACCGGCGCAGCCATTGCGGTTGCGCTCGCCAAGCGGTTCTCATCTTTCTCCGAAATGAAAATTGAGAAGACCGGATACGGCGCCGGTACTCGCGACTTTTCCGGTCACGCCAACGTGCTCCGGATCACCATTGGCGAGGTGACATCGCGCAGAAACGCGGGCGGGGGCCCCATTCGACTTCGCTCAGGGCAGGTCCGCGCCACACAGGCTTCTCAGGAAACCATTGCTGTGCTCGAAGCTAATCTCGATGACCTGAATCCTCAAGTGTTCGGGTATGTCATGGACCGTCTGCTCGAAGCTGGCGCTCTCGACGTCTTCGCCACGCCGGTGCAGATGAAGAAAAACCGTCCGGGTGCGTTGCTGACTATACTGGCAAAACCGGAAGATGCCGACAAGCTCACGCAGATCGTTTTTGCCGAGACGACGACTCTGGGTCTGCGGAGCCGCGAAGAAAAAAGACAAGTTCTAGCCCGCAAGTGGATGAGCGTCTCAACCCGGTTCGGAGATGTCCGCATCAAGATCGCCAGCCTCAATGGCACCGTGAGCAGTTACGCTCCGGAATACGACGACTGTCGCCGCATTGCCGCCGAGCACCGTGTACCATTGAAGATGGTGATGCAGGAAGCGGTGCAATGCTACTTGCAAGCCGCCGAAAAGCAATAACCACGAAGGACACGAAGGATCACGAAGGAAATCTTTTGGTTCCTTCGTGATACTTAGTGTCCTTCGTGGTTAGTTGATTTATCACAGGTTGAGGCGCTCAGGTTCGGGCTAACGACCAACGACGATTCTGATTCTAATGACAAAAAAGTTCTACATCACGACCCCTATTTATTACGTCAATGCCCGTCCGCACATCGGGCATGCATACACCACGCTCGCCTGCGACACCATTGCCCGCCGCCAGCGCATGATGGGATTAGACACGTTTTTCCTGACTGGCACCGACGAGCATGGACAGAAGATCCAGCGCGCCGCCGAAGCTGCGGGAAAAACTCCGCAACAACTCACTGACGAAGTTTCCGCCGAGTTTCGCGCTTTGTGGAACCGGATGGGCATCACTTACGACGACTACATCCGCACTACTTCCGACCGCCACAAGCGGGGCGTGCAAGAGTTGTGGCGCAGAATCCGGGACAACGGCTATATCTATAAAGGAAGTTACACCGGCCAATATTGTGTGTTCGACGAGCTATATGTGGACGTCGTCGGCCCAGGAGCGCCTTGCCCAGAGTGCGGCCGTCCCACAGAGACTGTCAAAGAAGAAAACTACTTTTTCAAGCTGTCGGCTTTCGCCGAGCAGTTAATAGAACTGTACACAAGCCAGCCCGATTTCATTCGTCCTGAAACCCGCCGCAATGAGGTGATCGCCTTCGTGCGCTCCGGCCTGCGCGATCTCTCGATCAGTCGTTCAAGCTTTTCCTGGGGCATTGCGGTTCCCGACGATCCGAAACATGTGATCTACGTGTGGCTCGAGGCCCTGGAGAATTACGTCACCGCGCTCGGCTATGGGTCGGGCGATGATTCGAAATACAAAAAGTATTGGCCCGCTGACGTGCACATGGTCGGCAAGGAAATTGTTCGATTCCATTGCGTTTATTGGCCTGCGTTCCTGATGGCGGCGCGTTTGCCCTTGCCGAAATCTATCGTCGCGCACGGCTGGTTGCTATTCGAAGAGAGCAAGATGTCGAAGTCGCGCGGCAACATTGTTCGCACGGAGACCATTCTTGACGTGCTCGGGGCTGATGCTCTACGTTATTTCTTGCTGCGCGAAGTCGTGTTCGGCCAGGATGGATCGTTTTCTTTTGACGCACTGGTGCAGCGCTACAATTCTGATCTCGCAAACGGGTTGGGAAATCTCGCTAGCCGCACCCTGGCTATGATCACGCGATATTTCAAGGGCGAGGTTCCCTACCCTTCTCACGCCGCGGCACGCCGGCCGGCTGATGACGTGATCGTGAAGCTCGCGCAAAAAACCATCATCGACTATCACGGGCTATTTGAGCAATATCAATTTTCTCGCGCTCTTGAGTCGGCTTGGGGGCTGATCGCGGCTGTGGACAAGTACATCGTGGAGAACGAACCGTGGGCGCTGGCCGAGAAACCAGATGAGAACAACCGCGCCCGTCTCGCAACCGTTCTCTACACTTCCGCCGAAGCCCTTCGCATCGTGACTGCCCTGGCGCATCCTGTTATGCCGGATGCGACCGCCAAAATATGGGCTCAGCTTGGACTAGGTGATATCGCGAAATTTCAACTTTCGGATTTGCGATGGGGGCAACTTCATCTGGGAACTAAGCTGGGGAAAGTCGAGCCAGTCTTCCCCCGCGCTGACGGGAGCGCCATTGAGAGGATGCAGAAGATGGAAGATCAAGACAGGACTGCGGCCGTTGCCGAGGAGCAACTCGCGCCCGCTGACGGTGCGCGCCAGACTGCTGAGCCGGCGAAAACGCCGGCGCCGGTCGCAGCCAGTGATGGAAAGATCACCATTGATGACTTTGCGAAGGTCGAGCTTCGCGTGGCCTTGGTCAAAGTCGCGGAAAAGGTCCAGGGAGCGGACAAATTGTTGCGTTTGGAAGTTGATCTCGGCACCGAAGTTCGCCAGATTGTTGCTGGCCTTGCAGAAGCGTATGCTCCCGAGTCTTTGATCGGACGAAAAGTGGTGATCGTCGCCAATCTCCAGCCGCGCAAATTGCGTGGCCTCGAATCGAACGGCATGATCGTGGCCGCTTCGCTTGAAGGCGGAAAGCCGGTGCTGGCTGGCTTTTTGGAAGATGTACCCGTCGGCGCACGGCTGAAGTAAGGGAGAACCCCTCGCAGCAAGATGTCGAGGTGAGACCATGCGAACGAAAGCTCTACGGGTGTTTTTGTTCGTCAGCATCCTCGCTGCAAACGCTTCACCCGATGATGATTTCCTTCGTCCGCGCCAAAACAGTCTTTCTATACGTTCTGACGCAGTTCTATCGGGCTTCGAATTTTACAACAGCACGATTGAAGATGTGATTACAAAGCTGGGCAAACCCAGTGCGATCAACATGCTTCGAACTATCACAGAAGGCACCCTCACCTTTGTAGAGCGGAGTTACGAATGGCAACGGAAAGAATGCCTGCTTCGGATTGTCGCGGCAGAAGCCTACGGCAGGAATACGATCGAATCAATAGACGTATGGGGCACAGGTCCGGACGGCGAGATAGGCACAACCGGACGCGGTCTCAAACTTGGTGACTCAGTTAGCGAAGCCCGACGAATCTACGGCTTGCGCTTATATTTTGGCGTTACGCTTTCTGAAAAAAGCAGCAGCCCCTTCTTGTCCCCTAACGGGTGTCCGCTTGCCCCTGAACCAATTCTTAGAGTTGACTTCGACAAGACAGGAAGGATCAATCACATGAAGGGCCCGCTCTCTAAGACGGTTTGCTATTAAGTCTTCCATTCACATCAGAACAAGAACAATAACCAATGTTCATTGACTCCCACGCCCATCTCGACGGCCCGCGCTTCGACTCTGATCGCGATCAAGTCATCTCTCGCGCCCGTGAAGCCGGCATCAGCAACATTCTCACTGTTGGCACCGGCGACGGCCCCGGCACGCTCGATTGCGCCGTCAAATTAGCCGAGCAATATGATTTGGTTTACGCCACCATTGGCGTTCATCCCCACGAAGCGAAGCTCGCAACCGACTCGGATTTTAGCCAACTTGAGGAACTTGCGCGCAGTCCCAAGGTCATCGCCTGGGGAGAGATTGGTCTCGACTATTACTACGACCACTCGACGCGCGAGACTCAGAAAGACGTGTTCATCCGCCAGATGGAACTCGCCCGCACCGCCAAACTGCCTATCGTCATCCATTGCCGGCCTTCGGAGAACAGCGATAACGCATGGGAAGATTGTCTGGCTCTAATCGAACAGCATTGGAAGTCTTCAAGCCTAGGCGGAATTCTGCACTGCTTCACCAGTACTTGGCCGCACGCCAAACGCGCACTCGATATGGGATTCATGATTTCATTTGCGGGAAACATCACATTCCCAAAAGCTCAGCAGATTCGCGATTCGGCAAAAGAGGTCCCGCTCGACCGTATGTTGATTGAAACCGATTCGCCCTTTCTCGCGCCAGTGCCTCATCGCGGCAAACGCAACGAGCCCGCATTCGTGAGGGAAGTTGCGCGGCAAATTGGCGAGCTTCGGGGAATTTCGCCCGAAGAAGTTGGCAACCACACTTCCCAGAATTTCTGTCGCTTCTTTTCGCTTCCAGAATCCCCGCACTCCGCTTAGCCTGCGGCGTGCATGTTTCCGCGCTAACAGCTAATCTATTAAGTCATGCCAGAGAACACCTTTGACATTGTCAGCAAGATTGACCTGCAGGAAGTCTCCAATGCCATCCAGCAGGCCGTGAAAGAGGTCACCACTCGCTTCGATTTGAAGGACTCGAAATCCAATATCGCCCTTGAAGGTAAAGACGCCATCGTGCTGCACTCGATTGATGAATATAAGCTGAAGGCGATCAATGACATCCTGCAAGCGAAGCTGGTCAAACGCGGCATTTCGCTCAAAGGGCTCACTTATGCTCCGATCGAATCTGCGTTAGGCGGCACGGCAAAACAGAAAATCACCATGCAGCAGGGCATTCCGATCGAGAAAGCGCGCGAAATCGTCAAGCTGATCAAGAACTCTAAGAAAAAAGTGCAGGCGTCAATACAGGGCGACCTGGTGCGGATCAGCGGCAAGGACCGCGACACCTTGCAGGAGATCATCGCCCTATTGCGGCAGCAAGATTTTGGAATTGATATGCAGTTTACGAATTACAGGACCAACTGATTCACCACGGAGGCACGGAGAAGACCGGGCGACTTGTGTGGCTTTGATCTCGAAAGCCACTCCTGCCGGATGAGATTGCGTTATCAATTGCCTTCTCCGTGACTCCGTGTCTCCGTGGTGAAAATTAGAAATGAGCACAACCGCCACTAACGGACGAGAAGTCTTCGAGCTTCTCCGCGACGATCTTGCCGCCATCGAGCGCGAGTTCGGCCGCGATACGGTTTCCGGGGTCACTGCCATCACGGAAATTGGAGAATATTTGCGCGAGGGCGGGGGCAAACGCATTCGGCCCGCGCTTCTGCTCCTCTCGTCTAAGCTGTTCGACTACGAAGGGCGCGGGGCCGTTAAGCTTGGCGCGGTTGTCGAAATCATCCACACTGCGACGCTTGTCCATGACGACATCATTGACGAAGCCAAAATCCGCCGCGGCCGTCCCGCAGCTAACACTCAGTGGGGGAATTCCAAGTGCGTGCTGGCTGGCGACTGGCTCTATATGCAGGCGTTTAAGGTCGCCGTGCAGGAGCGCAATTTTCGCATTCTCGACGCGCTGATCGAACTCACACAGCAGATGGTCGAAGGCGAACTGCTGCAGATGGAGAAGCTCAGCAAACTTATTTCACTAGACGAGCACTTTGATCTCATCTATCGCAAGACTGCATGCTTGTTCTCGGTTTGCATGCGACTGGGCGCAATTCTTGGCGACGCCACCCCCGAGCAGGAGGACCAGGTTGCGCGCTATGGGCGCGATCTTGGCATGGCATTCCAAATTGTGGACGACGTGCTCGATCTCACCGCTTCGGAAAATATTCTGGGAAAACCGGTGGCCAGTGATCTGCGCGAAGGCAAAGTAACGATGGCTGTGATTCACGCTCTGGAGCGCTGTACGCCCGAGGAGCGCCAGATGATTGAAACCGTGGTCGAGCAACGCGCTTTCAACGGTGTCACTCACGCGGAGATTCTTGAAATCCTTAATCGGTATGGCTCTCTCGATTCTGCCGCCACCCGCGCTTTGCAGTATGCCGAATCTGCCCGCAAAGCGATTTGCACCTTCCCGGATTCCGAAATCAAACGTGCCCTTCTGTGGGCCCCCGAATTCGTGGTGGCACGAGAAAAATAGATTCGTCTGAGCTGTAACTTTCTTGCTTCTCCTACATCCAAATCCGCGCTTGCTTCGTATTAGCCAACAGGAGTCTAATTTCACGGGGCACTTCACCTAAGGAGATTGCGTAAATGAAAAAGCTCTGGATTCTCACACTGGCAGTTTGCTTTGCATGTAGCATGGCTGCCGCCGCGCAAGAGATGGGAAAAAGCTGCGACATGGGCAAGACAGCCGCCAAAGCGCCGCTGAAGACGCTGAAGGGTACAGTCAAAGCTGAAGGCGACAAGATCACATTCGTGAACGACGCTGACCAGAAGAGCTGGGAGGTTATGAATCCTGAAGCCCTGAAGGGACACGAAGGCCATCACGTCCAGCTCAGCGCACATGTTTATGCGGATAAGGGCACCATTCACGTAATGAGCGTCAAGATGATGAAGGCCGCGAAAGAAAAGACTTCAATGTAAATTCTGCGTTTTCGAACGCCAAGGCGGCTGCGGCCGCCTTTTTTTCTTATACTGGTATACGAGCATGAACAATCTTCTCGCCACGATCTCGCATCACGGATATCTGCTGCTCTTCTTGCTGGTCTTCGCAGAAGCTGCGGGACTGCCCGCACCAGCCGCCATCGCCCTGGTTGCCGCCGGGGCTGCTGCGGCCGCACACGTTATGAGCGCGCCGGTTGCGTTCGTGACCGCGCTTGTGGCCATGATCCTCGGTGATGTGCTGCTGTTTCTGCTGGGCCGCTACACCGGATGGGCGCTGCTGAGTTTTATTTGCGGGCTATCCTTGAATCCTGAGACGTGCATCCTGCGTTCCGCGGAGTCGTTCTATAAACGCGGACGGGTGACCCTGCTTTTTGCCAAATTCATTCCCGGCGTCAATACCATGGCGCCGCCGCTTGCCGGCAGCATGAAAATGCCGCCGCTTCAGTTTCTACGGCTTGATTTAGCCGGTGCCTGTCTCTACATCCTGGCATATGGAGGCGCGGGCTACCTGTTCCGTGACTTTGTTTCCAAAATCACTCAAGGCCTGCAGAGCGCAAGTCACACCTTGGCGGAAGTAATAATCGCCGCGGCTTGCGTTTACTTGGTCTATCGCATCGTGCAGTACCGCCGGTACCGGATTTCCGGCACTGTGCCGCGAATTCAAGTTCATGAGCTGGCACAACTGATCGCCTCCGCGGAGCACAAAGACATCATTCTCGCGGACGTTCGTAGTCACGGTTACTACGACTCTGGAGCGGCACGCATTGCGGGATCGATCCGGCTGGAACCAAATCGTTTGGCAGAAGAATTGAAAACCCTGCCCAAGGACAAGGACATTTATCTCTACTGCACTTGAGCGCGGGAAGCGACCAGCGCCCGGGTGGCGCTGCTACTGAGGCAGCAGGGGTTTCGCGCATTCGTTATCGTGGGAGGGTTGGCGGCCTGGCGCAAGGCGGGTCAGCCAGTCGAATCGGTTCCGGCGAGCGAACTGGTAAAGCTGCCTACCTTTAGCTAAGGGAACGCAACCCCGCTAACCCAAAGGACACGAAGGTTCACGAAGGAAGACAAAGTCAAACGACAGGTCAAACAGCAAGCCGAATTGGTTTCCTTCGTGGTAGTTCTTGGTTGACGGGTTGGTATTTATCTATACTTTTCTCGAATGTCCTCCTCGCACGAGATCGAAATCAAGTTCCGCGTTGCGGACCTTGAGTCGCTGGTCTCTAGACTGCGCCAACTCGGGTTAAGGCAGGTCACTCCGCGCACTCACGAGATGAATACACTATTCGATCTGCCCGGCCGTCCGTTGAGGACGCGCGGGGATCTCCTGCGCCTGCGCAAGTATGGTGAATTGTGGGTCCTCACCCATAAGGCCAGAGGCGAGGAGAAAGGCGGGCCTCACAAGACCCGGATTGAGACCGAAACCCGCGTCGAGAGTGGCGAAAAAATGGAAGCCATACTGCGCGCACTCCATCTCGAGCCATGTTTTCGCTATGAAAAATTTCGGGCCGAGTGGAAGGGGGAGCAGGGCCACATCGTTCTGGATGAAACTCCGATTGGCAACTTCGCAGAAATCGAGGGCCCACCTGATTGGATCGACTCGATAGCGCGCGAACTTGGCATCGCGCCGCAGGACTACATCACAGAAACCTATGCCGGACTTTTTTTTGCATGGAAACGCCAGACTGCCAGCCCCGCGACCGAAATGACATTCGAAGCCGTGGAAGGAAGGTCGACGGGTAGCGTCCTCGGGTCTGGAATGCTTTGACTCGCGCGCACCCCTAGCCAGACAAGCTTTCCTGATTTGAAACTCGCAATGGCGATTACTCGTTCTTAGCGAAATAAAGCTGGTATATTTGTCCAAATTCTGTTCTTCAGAAACTCAGGTTTGTTAGGAGCGCTCCCATGCCTAAAAGCGTCAACAAAGTCATTCTTCTTGGCAACCTCGGCAAGGACCCAGAGGTTAAGTTCACTCCCAGCGGTACGGCGGTGGCGAAATTTTCTGTGGCCACTAGTTACCGTTTCAAGGACAAGAACGAACAATGGCAGGACCAGACCGAATGGCATAACGTCGTGGCCTGGGCACGGCTGGCTGAAATCGCCGGTGAGTATCTGAAGAAGGGCAGCAAAGTGTATATCGAAGGCCGGCTGCAGACCCGCTCCTGGGAAGACAAACAAACCAATCAGAAGAAGTACATGACCGAGGTCGTGGCCAATGATCTGGTGCTGCTAAGCGGCCGTGGTGAGGGTGGAGAGTCCGCCCGTGGCGCAGCCGTTGGGAACAACTTCGACCAGCGGGTCCCGGAGCACGAGCCAGCCGCGGCGGCAGCCACCTCGTCCCCGATCAGCGACGAGGACATTCCGTTCTGACGTTTTGCCAACGCCGCAAGACGGGATGCTGAGAGCTCGTGGCATCCCCTTACAGAGCGGCGTCATCTGGAACGATAAGGTCGGAGAAAGCGATGTCCTTGGCCAGCAAAACTTGCGTTCCCTGTCGCGGTGGCGTCCCCCCGCTCAAGGGTAAAGAACTTGCGGACATCCACAAGCAGGTGCCGGAGTGGGCGCACTGGACGGTAGTAAACGAGCACCACGTCACTCGTACCTTCACGTTTCCAGACTTCAAGCAGGCACTGGACTTCGTTAACCGCGTGGGGGCGGTGGCCGAAGAACAGGGACACCATCCCGATATCCTGCTGGCCTGGGGAAAAGCCCAAATCACCCTCTGGACCCACAAAATTGACGGCCTGACCGAGAGCGACTTCATTATGGCGGCCAAAATCGACCGCTTACTCGGTTCCTAGCAAGCACTTGCGCATTTGGCCACTCCACACGGTGTTTTGCCGAAATCCCCGCACATAATGTGCAGGAATTTGCAGTTTGTCCAACTTAAGCCCCGGCCTTCGTCAACATTATTCGATCTAAACTACTTAAAATCAACTAGTTAACTTACTGAGTTTTCCTATGTAGGATTGGCACCTCTCTTGCCAATAGTAATGCGTTACTGAAGTACTAATTAGACCCACTTGGGGAGGAACAGTCGTGCGAATCACCAGTCTCAAACTCTCAATTCTGGCCTTGGTCATTGTCGCAGCGCTCGCGATGGTACCTGTGGCTTCGGCTACAACTTTGAATCTTACGTACAACGGCTCGACCGTCGGAACGGTTACGCTCACGCAGAACGGTACTGGCGTGGATGCTACTATTCAGATGAACTCCGGTTTCGCCATTGCAGTACAGGGACCCACGGTCGCCTTTACTGGTGGACTGACCGCTTCGAGCACGTTGACCAACTTCAGCCTCGCTGGCGTGTCTGTCACGGGAAATAATTGCGGAGGGTTCAATCAGTTTAGCTTTACATTCTGTTTCAACACCACCGGCGGACAAGCCGCGTTCCCGCAAACTCTAAGCTTTACGATTACGAGTGCTACGGCTAGCGCAATTACCGATGCCGGCATCCATCTCTGCGTCCTCAATACAGGAAGCACCAGCTCATGCAACCTTACGACTTTCATAGGGAGCACCCCTGGAACGCCGCCACCGCCAGTTCCGGAACCGGGTACCCTGGGTCTTTTGGGAACCGGTTTAGTGGGAATTGCTGGTCTGGTTCGCCGTCGCCTTGCGTCTTAACAGAGAGTTCGGACGTTCCTCTTTCGTCAAACCCTGGGAGAAATCCCAGGGTTTGGTTTTTTGCAGGGCGACACCTGCTCCAATTCGACTAGCTGACCCGCCTTGCGCCAGGTCGCCAGCCCTCCTCGATTACGACTGCGCGAAACCCATGCTGCCTCAGTGCAGCGCCACTCTTGATTTTCGATCTCGGGCGAGCAGCACATTCGAGAAGAGTGTAGATAAATATCAACCCATCAACCACGAAGGTTCACGAAGGAAGACAAAGGCAAACGACAAGTCAACAGCAAGCCGAATTGGTTTCCTTCGTGGCACTTTGTGTCCTTCGTGGTTAGCGGGGTTGCTCTTCTTTTTTGTAGGCTGCCCCAAAAGGATTCAGGTCTGTGTGCTGAGTTGCTGCTTGAGGTGGGCCGCGATCTGCTGGCCGTGGAAACGCCCATTTTCGATGAAGATCTCATTGGTCCGCGATCCAGCGACGATTACGCCGGCCACGTAAACCCCCGGCACATTGCTTTCCAGGGTTATAGGATCACAGACCGGGCGGCACTGCTCGGCGGAAAGCTCGATACCGACGGCTCTCAGGAAGTCATAGTCGGGGTGGTATCCCGTGAGAGCAAAGACAAAGTCGTTCTTAATGGTGAGTTCGCCTTCAGGCGTTTGCAGAACGACGTGGTCGGGTGCAATCTCTTGCACTGTGGTGTTGAAGTAGGCGGTGATCTCGCCGTTTTTGATCCGGTTCTCGATATCAGGCAAGATCCAATATTTCACGTGCGAGTGCATCTTCGGACCACGATGGACGAGGGTGACGCGCGAGCCGTGGCGCCATAAATCCAACGCGGAAATCGCCGCCGAATTCTTGCCGCCGATCACCAGAACATCATTGTCGAAGTAGGGATGCGGCTCGCGATAGTAATGAAAGACTTTGAGCAGGTCTTCGCCGGGAATGCGCAACAGGTTTGCCCGATCATAATAGCCGGTTGAAACGATCACCTTCCGGCAAGCATAGTCGTAAACTCGCCCTAGCCGGTCACAAGTGGTGATGTGAAAGCGGTTGTCCTTACCCGTGACCGTTTCCACCCTTTGGTATTGACGAACATCCAATTTGTAGTGCTCGGTCACCTTCCGGTAATACTCCAGCGCCTCCAGGCGGTTCGGCTTGGGATTGGCCGTGCTGAAGGGGATATCGCCGATCTCCAACAACTCCGGCGTGGTGAAGAAAATCATGTTGGCCGGATAGTGAAAAATGGAATTTACCAGGCAGCCTTTATCTATGCTAATGACCCTGAATCCAGCCTTCTGTGCCTCGATCGCGCATGCCAGACCGGTCGGCCCCGCGCCGATGACAATTACATCTGCACGCATATCAGGACGCGACTCCAGTTGAGGCTGGGGCAACGTGTCTGGAATCTGCTTGGTGTGCAAGAAACTTGTCCTGAGACCGGCAAGATCGCCGTTTGGGAATTTTCGATTCTAGCATGGGAAGGATCGGGCTTCAGGCTTCTTAGCCTTCAGTATGAAAGGCAAACTCTTCACTTGATATAATTTTTGGTTCCCCAGGAGCCAATCATGCCCGCTGATGGTCAAGGCACCACGCGCACGGAGAAGGATTCTCTGGGAACCAGGCAGATTCCCGTGAATGTCTATTACGGAATCCAGACGGCGCGGGCGGTGGAGAATTACCCCATCTCAGGGATGCGAGCTCATCCCACTCTGATCCGCGCCTTTGGGATGGTCAAAGAGGCTGCCGCAGAGGCCAACCGGGACCTTGGGCTGGTTGATGCGAAAATCGCCAACGCCATCGTTCAGGCCGCCAAAGAAATACAGCAAGGCAAGTGGGACAACGCGTTCGTAGTTGATGTCTTTCAGGCTGGCGCCGGCGTCAGCTTCCACATGAACACCAATGAAGTAATTGCCAACCGGGCAATCGAACTTCTCGGCGGGCAGCTGGGCGATTATTCCACGGTCCATCCCAACGACCACGTCAATTACGGCCAGAGCACGAATGACGTATTCCCCACCGGAATGCGGCTGGCGACCTTGCTCGAGCTCGAAACACTCTATCCGACTCTCGATGCGCTGGTTGAGGCGCTTGAAAAAAAAGGAAAAGAATTTCACGACGTGCTGAAGTCGGGGCGCACCCACATGCAGGACGCAGTTCCGATGCGACTGGGCCAGGAATTCACTGCCTACGCCGGAGCCGTCAAGCGGGCAAAAGACGCGATTCGATCCGGCGCGGAACTGCTGCGCGAACTCGGCCTGGGTGGTTCGGCGGTCGGCACCGGTATCAACACCCATCCTGACTATCGTGAGCAGGCAATCAAGAATTTGGCGCGCATCTCCGGACAAAAGCTCGTCCCCGTGGATGACATGCGATATGCCATGCAGTCAAACCTCGCTATGGCGGCGGTTTCGTCCACGTTGCGAAATCTGGCGCTGGAAATCATTCGCATCTCGACCGACCTGCGCCTGCTCGCCTCCGGTCCAAACACCGGACTCGCAGAAATCAATCTTCCCGCGCTCCAGCCGGGCTCTTCGATCATGCCTGGAAAAATCAATCCGGTAATTCCCGAGCTGGCAGCGATGGTTTCGTTCCAGGTGATGGGCAACGACCTAGCGGTGGCAATGGCGGTACAGGCCGGCCAGCTTGAGCTCAACGTAATGATGCCAACGATGGCCTACAGCGTGCTGCAGTCGATAACTATTCTGACCAACATGCTCCGCCAGTTCACGGACAAGTGCGTTGCGGGCATCACGGCCAACAGCAATCGCTGCAATTTCTACGTGCAGGCGACGGTATCGCTGGCAACCGCCCTGAATCCGTACATTGGATACGCGAAAGCGGCCGAAGTTGCGAAAGAATCAGTAGCGACAGGACGTTCCATCATCGAGATTGTGCGCCAAAGAAAACTGCTGACCGAAGAGCAGATAAAAGAGATTCTTGATCCCGCAAGGATGACAGAACCGCGCCCACCGCTTGCCAGCCGGTAAATAATCGCGTACTTGTGTTAATCGGTGATGTCTTTTTTCTCTTGTGCTACGTACAGTCATCCTGTACAATTGATCAACGAGGTGAGCCAAATGCTCGAAACCACATACACCAATCTGCGCCAAGAACTGGCCTCGTATATGGATCGAGTGACCAACGATCGCGAGATCGTAGTCGTCAAACGCAAAGGCGACCAACGGGTTGCGATAATACCGGCGGACGAACTGGCCGGATTGATCGAGACCGCACATCTGCTGCGGTCTCCCAAGAATGCGGAGCGGCTGATGAAGGCCCTGCAGGGGGCGCGACAAGGTAAGGGCAAAGCTCAGTCGGTGGACAAGTTGCGACAAGAGATGGGGCTTGGCAAATCGCGTTGAGTACGCGGTATTATTTCAGCCACAATTCCGAGAAGACCTGCGCGATTGGGTGGAAAACGACGGGCGCGTGGCGCTACGTGTTCTCGACCTCGTGGAGGCCGTGCTCCGCGACCCATTTAGCGGAATTGGAAAACCCGAACCACTTAAGTATGTGCTGGCAGGGTGCTGGTCGCGGCGGGTTACTCAAGAGCATCGCCTTGTGTACCAAGTAACGGGCAGGCGAATTGAATTTCTCCAAGCAAAATATCATTACTGACGATTTTCACTCGTAACGCAAGGCTTCAATTGGATCCAGCCTCGCCGCCTTAATTGCCGGCAGCATGCCGCTCACGATTCCTACAAAACTCAGAATTACGGTGGACCACAACAGGATTGCTGCGTCGATCTTTAAGTGAATGTCTCCCTCGTTGGCATCCTCCACAAAGGCGCTCCACAAAGGCAATGCTCCCACCGTCGCCGAGACCAGATAGGCCAGCGCCACTCCCAGCAAGCCACCGATCGCAGTGATTGCCAGAGCTTCGGCCAGGAACTGGAAAAGAATGTGCCATCGTCGCGCGCCCAGTGCTTTTTCCACTCCAATCTCGCGCGTGCGCTGGGTCACGGAAACCAGCATGATATTCATCAGCCCCACACCGCCGATGCCAAGTGTCAGCATGCCGATGAAGCCCAGCAGGATCTTGATTCCGACGGTGATGATGCTCAACTCCTTGAGATTTTCTCTGCTGTCGAAAACAAAAACCGCACGTTTGTCCTTGGGGTCAAAACTGTGATGAAACGCGATCGAATCGCGCACCGCCTTGGTCACCTTTTCGTGCTCGCCCTCGTATCCCAGCACAATGGCGTTGAGATAGTAAGTGTCTCTCAAATCCGACATCGTACTGAACGGGATATAAACCATCGCGTTCATATTGTCTTCGCCGTTCGAGAGCAACTTTTTCAAAATGCCGATCACCTGGTAGGAAATTCCGTCGATCCGGACGCTTTCGCCAAGCGCGTTCTGGCCGGAAAAGAGTTTTTTCTTGACATCGGCGCCAATGACCGCCACCCGAATGTGAGAGAAATCCTGTTGATCGTCGAAAAAAGTCCCCTCGCCCATGTCTATGTGACGGACCTGCTGATAACTGGAATAGGTTCCGCGAACGGTATATGTGGCGCTACGAGTACCGTAGGCTACGAGGCCCTGCTTATTCGCTTCCGGCGACGAGCGCTTCAGGAACGGGACCTCTGCGCGCAGGGCCTCAAGGTCCTTTAAGGTGAGCTGTACCTGAGTTCCCGCCTTGGTTCCTCCCGCTTGCAGCGAAGTGCGTCCGGGGAAGATGGCAATGAGGTTTCCGCCGAACGTGGTGAACGCCGCCATCAGTCCGCGTTCGAAGCCCGAACCATAGGCGAGCAGCAGCACGACAGTAGCAATCCCCCATGCCATTCCCAGCATGGTGAGCATGCTGCGACGGCGATTGTGCCGCAACGCGCCGTATGCCTGTTTGCCAATGTCGTTCAGCATCATCTGTTTACGTATTCCTACAATTTATTCCTGTCGCAGGGCTTCCACGGGCTCCAGCAGCGCCGCCTTGCGAGCGGGATAAAGCCCAGCGGCCACTCCCGCGATTGCCAACGAAATGATGGCTGCCGCAGCCGACGTAGGTACAATGCGTGGCGTGTCGAATCCATCCGGGGACGGTAGTTGCGCCAACAGAGTCACGAACGCGGTGACTGCGAAAAGACCGAGTCCCCCACTCAAGAGCGTCAAAAACGCACCTTCAATGAAAAATTGCGTCATGATACTTCGATGGGTTGCTCCCAGAGCTTTGCGCAAACCGATTTCCTTCGTCCGCTCGGTCACCGACACTAGCATGATATTAATGATGCCAATCGCGCCCAGCCCTAGTGTTACCACACCCACGACTCCAAGAAACCAGTCCATCGCGTCGAAAATCTTACCCACCTTCTTGGAGTTATCAACCGTGTCCCAATCTTCGAACGCATCGTCGAGCTTAGGATCGAATCCGTGCCGCCGCGCGATAATCTCGTGCACTTCAGCCTTGGCAGCGAGATGCTCGTCGCGCGTGAGCGGCTGATAGTTGATAAACGAAAGCGCATCTTCCTGGCTTTCCCCCTTAAGCCGGAACAGAGTTCTCATAGTCCCAATGGGAACGAAAATCCTGGCGTTCGTTCCATTATTTGCCTCGCGTCCAACCTTATCCACGATGCCGATTACATTAAAGCTCATGCCGTTGAGCAGAATGGTTGATCCCACCGCCGGCCATCCCGGGAAAATGTTCTTCAGCAGCTCCCAGCCAATTACCGCGACTCGCCGGTGTTCCTGATTATCTTCATCGTTGAACCATCGGCCATTGCTCACCGGAACGGTGCGAATCTGGTTGTATGTCGGAGCCACTCCGAACACTTGTCCATTGGTGGAACCATACTGGCTGACGGCTCGGATATCTTCACGGTTTAGCACCGGGGAAATCGCTCGCAGGTGTTTAGCTTCGTTGCGAATGGCAAGGTAGTCGTCGTAGGTAAAATTCCACGTCCGGCCCGATCGTTGACTGCCCTCAACCGCGGGAATTCGCCCCGGAAAAATGAACAGAATGTCGGAACCTAATTCCTTGAGATTCTTCTCCTGCCCGCTGCGGAAGCCCTCGCCCAATCCCACTAGGAGTAGCAGCGACCCAACTCCCCACGCGATACCGAACATAGTGAGAAAGGAACGGAGCTTGTGCGCCCACAAGGTGGAGAGCGATTGCCGAACGATGTCGAGGAACATCTGCATGAGTAACTCCCCCTGCCGCCGGGGAGACAACAGGGGGCCTGATTCCGGTGGGAGGTCTCAACTTCCCTCCCGGCATCTCTTGATAATACGCAATTCTAAGACGCGAAGTTCCTCCCTAGCGAGAAGCCTGCTTCGCCAGCCGGGGATCGAAATGGAAAGTGATCGGATCTTGAATAACTAGTTTCTTGAAATCAGGATGTGCAGGATTGACCAGGAAATTACTCTCCGCGGGAACCAGGGTGCTGGGAACGCGTAGCACCGCCGAAGCCCCGCTTTCGATCCATTCATCAAGGATTTGCCTCACCGCTGCAGGGACAAGGTCAGCTCGCCAATTGCGCGGCAAATCTGAAGGCGAGACGTCACGAACCAGAGATCTGGCGATCTCTACGCCGATCAGCACATAACGTTGCAGCAGTTCTGGGCCATCCAGGTGCACAAGTATTTCGAGCACGGCCAGGGACTGAGTTTGCGCGGTGTAAACAATTGAAGTCCCAGGGCTGTTCCAGCGCCCTCCATATTTCCGGGCGCCACTTCCACTGAAAGCCGTCTGGGAATGCTTGCGCTTGGTGATGCGCCAAGCGGTGAAGTTCAAGAGAAAACACCATGCTCAAGCCGTCCGATGAGGTTCTCCACCTCACGGGCTCCCAACTCAGTGCGTGAGTAGGCTAGCGGCGTTTGATCTGCCAAAGCTTTTTTGGGAGTCGTCAGCCACTGGCGGGCGTTTGCTTCATCGCCTTCAAAGAGATCAACCGCTTGTTCGAAAACGGAAGAGAGACGCAGCAACTTCTCAGACTCATCTGAGGTCAACCTGCCCGACGATTTCCTACGTGCAAGAGTTCGTGGTGGAATTCCCACAATGGAAGCAATCTGCGGCAGCGGAATGCCGGAGCGTGATTCGAGAGCGCGCAGTGCGTGAAATGAGAACCCGCGCCCCACCTGGCGAATCAATTCCCCTGAGTTCTCCGCCTTCAAACCTAGAATGCGTCCAGGAAGTTGTGAGTGCCCGAAAATCGCCTTTTTCGTAGCTTGATTCACGCGTCAATCATATCGTGGGTCCTGCCATTGTGGCAAGTTATTTGTGCCATATGGCAAAAGGGAGGGATTTACCGCTGGGCTGCGCCCGATTTCTGCTCTGGATATTCGTAAACACCGCGCCCGCTCTTTTTGCCCAGCCTTCCGGCTTTCACGTACTGCACTAGCAGCGGCGACGGACGGTACTTCTCGCCGAGCGATTTGTGGAGGTATTCCAGGATGTGAAGACGCGTATCTAGGCCAACCAGATCCACTAATTCGAAAGGGCCCATGGGATGGTTCAATCCGAGTTTCAGCGCCTTATCAATGTCCGCGGCCGACGCGATCCCCTCTTGCAGCATGTAGAAAGCTTCGTTGCCGATCATGGCATTGATGCGGCTGGTGATAAACCCTGGCGATTCTTTGATCACAACCACATCCTTGCCCATTCTCCTGCCAACTTCCGCGACGGTGGAAATCGTGTCGTCATCGGTTTCGAGCGCGCGCACGACTTCGAGCAGCTTCATCTTGTGGACGGGGTTAAAAAAATGCATTCCCACGCACTTGCTTGCCCGATAGGTGACGCTGGCGATTTCAGTAAGACTGAGGGAAGACGTGTTGGACGCCAGAATGGTGGCAGGACGGCAAATCTTGTCGAGCAGCGTAAAAATCTCGATTTTCGATTCCATTTCCTCAGGGACAGCCTCAATCACCAGGTCAGCTTCGCGGGCGGCCTCCTCCACGCCACCGGCGTATTCCAGGCGACCCAAGGCAACTTTCGCTTCTTCCGGGGAAACTTTCTTGAGTTCGACAGCTTTGTCGACATTGGTGCGGATTTCGTTCTCCGCTTTGCGCAGCGCCGCCGGAATCAGATCTTCGAGCGCCGTGCGATAGCCGCCGAGAGCCGCGACATGGGCGACCCCACGCCCCATGGTCCCGGCGCCAATGACGGCGATGGTCTTGATCTCAGCCACTACTTCTCCACTTGTTCCACCAATTCATTGAGCCGGATAGCAGCGGCCCGGAGATTTTCTGCCAGCTTCTTCCGCTCCTCGGGATCCACGCCATATAGCGACGCGTGAATGCGGCGCAAGGTCGTATTGATGTCGTCCACATAATTGATAAGGCGGATGAGTTCTCCTGTGGCGGGCATGATGAATCACACTCCTGATGCCGATTGGCAAGAATTTGTGGAAAGGGGCAAGTTCTTTATTTTCAACTTCCGCGTGCATTAAGTAAAGCCAGCATAAACAAATAAGATCAACTGCATTGATTCTTTTTACTGTCATTTGATCACCGGGGTAATCTAATGAGTGAATGAATGACATTGCTCGCAAGGAATACATCTTCGCCAGCGACTTCGACCAGACGCTGACCTTCAACGACTCCGGCTACGTGCTCGCCGAATTAGTGGGCATCCCCACCGACGAGTTTGAACGCAAGGCCACTGGCATGGCGCGGCTTAACTTGGTGCAGCAGGGAGGCGAACTCGCCTACCTGCTTCTGCACGATCCTGAGTTCAAATCGCGCGTGCGCAAAGAACATCTTTATGAAGTCGGGAAACGCATTCGGCTGAAGGAAAACATTGCCCTGCTTTACCAGATTCTCGATAGCGGGATTCCTGGCTATCATTTCGATTTTTATGTCCTGTCGGCGGCCCCGGTCGAAGTGATTCAGTCTGCGCTCGAGGGCATTGTTCCCGAAGACCACATCTTTGGAACGGAATTCCTCTACAAAGAAACAGGGGAAATCGAAACCATTACTCGCGCTACCGCGGGCTACGGTAAAGTGTTCGTTCTCGATCAACTGCAGAACCGGGCCCAGATCGGCCCTGACCACATCGTTTATTGCGGTGACGGCAGTTCCGACGTTCACGTCATGCTGCACACCAATGTCCGCGACGGTTACACGATAGCGGTGTCTGAAGCTAAACACGTGTCACAAGTTGCCAAGCGAACTGTTCTTAGCACCAGCGCCCTCGCCGTCCTCGCTCCAATTCTCGAAGATATCGCTGGATGGGAGCGCCCGCGCATCCGTGGCTTCTTTGAATCCTACGGAATCATGATTCAGGAATGGGACCGGGTGCGCACGGATTGGCTGACGTTGCGAAGTGTGAGCGTGCCGGACGCCGAGGTCGCCACGGCCAAATAATTCCCGCCATCCCCCGCTCATGTAGGCCCAGACGCCCTCGTCTGGGCTGCCTACGCACCGCGCCCGTAGCCATGTTTTGTCCCGGAGGGAGGGACATCCGCAAATAGCCCGGCGTTTCAATGCCGAGTGTCGGCCAAGCCTAGACCAGTCCCGGAGGGACGATGCCCACCTGAATCCAAATAAAGGCCGAGCTCCTCGCGCTCTTTCAATCGTTTTGGTACCCTGGTACACTGGTACCAATGCCTGAAGAACCAAGGTTCGCCGTGGAGCGGGTGCAAACCGGCGTCCGCATCGAGAAGCGGCTGCTGAAAGTGCTCAAGGCGTTCGCCGAATATCACGATTTGACGCTGGGCGATCTGCTCGAGGGAATTGTGCTTCATGCCTTCGACGGCAAGTGCCCCTTTAATCAGGTCTCACTCGGTCGGATTAAAGAGCTGAAGAAGTTTTATGGCCTGGAGCTTGATTCCAGCGCGAGCCATCGTCTTAAAGAGACCAAGCCGAGCGGGCCCCGCGAAAGTGTGGAAAGACTTCACAAAAAAATGAAATGAGCTGGACTCATGACGGAAGAGGAGCTAATCACACAATTTGAAAGCGGATCGTTGCCAGCAAACGAGTTCCATCATGCGGACCATGTGAGGATGGCGTTCGCCTACCTTGGCAAGTATCCGCTGCTCCAGGCGCTGGAAACATTCTCCACTGCCTTGCGGCGTTTTGCCGTGTCCCAAGGCAAACCAAATTTATATAACGAGACCATCACGTGGGCGTATCTCTTTCTGATCCATGAGCGCATTTCGCGAGCTGCAGAAAAACAAACGTGGGAGCAGTTCGCTATCGAGAATCCGGATTTATTGACCTGGAAGGACGGCGTTCTGAAGAGATACTACGCAGAGGAGACTCTGCGGTCGGATTTGGCAAAAAGAGTGTTCGTTCTTCCAGATAGGTGCGGCTGAATCCAAACCTCGATTCGCTTCATCTACCAGCCATGCTGGAACAATTTCTTTCCTCGAGCGCGCTTGGGAACGAGTCAGGGCTTCCCATTGAGGCGGCAAGTCCCCACTCGGACGCTTCTCTGCTCGATGCCTATTCTCACGCCGTAGTCTCGGCAGCGGAAAAGGTGAGTCCTTCCGTCGCGAAAATCGAAGTCACGCAAACCGCCGGGCGAAACCGGAATGGAGAGCCGCGCGAGCGTCAGGGCGGGGGCTCGGGATTCGTCTTCACGCCTGACGGCTTGGTACTCACGAACAGCCACGTCGTTCACGAGGCCTCGCGAATTCAGGTCTCACTCCCCGACGGCCGCCATTTCCCTGCGCACCTGATCGGCGATGATGCCGCGACGGATCTCGCCGTCGTCCGCATCGACGCGCCGAGTCTCACTGCAGTGACATTTGGAGACTCTCAGAACCTTCGTGTGGGACAACTGGCCATCGCCATCGGAAATCCTTATGGATTTCAATACACGGTCACGGCAGGCGTGGTCAGCGCGCTGGGCCGTTCGCTGCGTTCCTACTCTGGACGCATGATTGACGACGTCATCCAGACCGACGCGTCGCTGAATCCGGGAAATTCCGGCGGGCCGCTGGTCTCGTCCGACGGAAGAGTGATCGGCGTCAACACTGCGACGATTATGGGAGCACAGGGACTCTGCTTTGCGATTGGAATCAACACCGCGAAGTTCGTCGCTAGCCGGCTGCTGCAGCAGGGCCGCATTCGCCGGGCTTTTATTGGAGTAGAAGCGCAAACCGTTGCCCTGCACCGTCGTATTGTCCGCTTTTATGATCTACCCAAGGAAAGCGGGGTGATTGTATTGGCGGCAGAAAACGGCAGCCCTGCGCAGAAGTCCGGCCTACGCGAAGGAGATGTGATTATCACCTTCGGAGGACAGCCGGTCGCTGGAGTCGATGATCTGCATCGCTTGTTGACAGACACCCAAGTTGGGGTGAAGAACTCGATTACGATCCTGCGCCGAACAGAACGGTTGGAGCTAGCCATCGTTCCCCAGGAATCAAAGGAATAATTAAGAAGATTTTCTCTACGATCTCTGCGTAAGCTCCGCGTACTTTGCGGTCAAAATCTTTAGAAGCCTTTAACCGCAGAGATCGCGAAGGACACGCAAAGATCGCAGAGCAGCCCTGCCTGTTCTGAAGCCCAACGCCTGGAGCCCGAAGCCGCTTTTCTCTGCTCCAGGCGACACTTACGGTTCATTGCAACTCCCCCTTCCCTATGTTAGTTTCTGAAACGGAAGGGGTTTCCTTGCAGGCAACAGTTCCCGCCGGACTGGACGCAAAAGAAGCCGAAATATACCAGCGGCTCGATCCTACCCGGCTCCCAAAGCATATTGCCATAATCATGGACGGCAACGGACGCTGGGCGCGCAAGCGTCACCTGCCGCGTGTCGCCGGGCATCGAGCTGGCGTCACGTCGGTGCGTTACACGGTTGAGTGTGCGTCGCGCATTGGCATCCCATCGCTCACGCTGTATGCGTTTTCCGAGGAAAACTGGAAACGTCGCCCCAAAGCCGAAGTTGATTTCCTGATGAAGCTGCTCTCCCGCTATCTGAAGCAGGAGGTTCCCACCCTGCACAAAAACAACGTGCGCCTGCAATACATTGGACGCCTGCATGAGCTTCCGGCGTTCGTGCAGGAGAAAATGGATTGGGCGCGTAACGAGACTTCCCGCAATACTGGCATGGTTCTGACTCTGGCGCTCAACTACAGCGCGCGGTCGGAACTGGTTGACGCCTTCCAATCCATGCTGCAAGCGGCGGCAAGCAACGGCGGAATCGAACACCTGAAGATCGACGAAGAGACTATCTCGCGGCATCTCTACACCAGCCATTTGCCCGATCCCGATCTCGTTATCCGCACCAGCGGCGAGATGCGACTGAGCAATTTCCTGCTGTGGCAGCTAGCTTATGCGGAGATTTGCGTCACTCCCACGCTGTGGCCGGAGTTTCGCGGGGTGCATCTGCTCGAAGGCATCGCGGAATACCAGAAGCGCGACCGTCGCTATGGCGGATTGAACGAATCCCAGTCTTCGCGGGCCCTGCGGAGCTGATTCCAATTGGAACTGATCAAGCGAGTACTCACCGCGGTGGTGCTCATCCCGGTTGTTCTGTTCCTGGTGCTGCGCGCGCCCGTGCTCGTGCTGGCGTTTGTTGCGGGTGTGGTTGCTCTGCTCGCAATTCGTGAGCTGCTCAAGCTTTCGGAAGCATATGCAATTCGCCCGCTGCAATTGCCCACGTACATCTTTGTCGGACTGTTCTTTCTCGCGATCGCTATACCGGGCGCGACTCCTTTGCTCTCGACTTCGGTATTCGTGTTTACTGCGTTGTCCGCCCTTATACTTGCACCGTTTCTCTTTCTCGCAATCGGAATGTATCGAGACGAACTGGCGTCGGCGTTCCCAGCCGCGATGGTCTCAACCTTCGCATTTGCTTATATTGCCTTGCCGATGGCTTCCCTGGTACAACTTCGCGAGCAATGGCGAGGAGCATTCTTCCTCCTTTATCTTCTGCTGGTCGTCTGGGGAGGAGACATCTTCGCTTACTTCGTAGGCAAGTCCCTCGGAACACATCAAATGTCCCCGCGCGTCAGTCCAAAGAAGACCTGGGAAGGCGCTGCCGCTTCAGTGATCGCGAGCGTCGCCGTGGGTACGCTGATGTTCCACTACGCTCTGCCCATCAGCAGGGCGTTGCTACGCGCACATCTGATCGAACTGCGTGATGGCGTTTTCAGCAACGAGCAAGCCTCCCTGATTCCGATCATTGTCCTCTCTGTGGTTTTGAACATCGCGGCCCAACTTGGAGACCTGGTCGAATCCCTAATCAAGCGCGGCGCCGGCGCGAAAGATTCCGGAGCCATCCTCCCCGGTCACGGCGGCATGTTCGACCGCATTGATGCGTTGCTGTTTGCGGCTCCGGTGCTGTGGTGCTACGCCGCCTGGCGAGTCATGATGCAGTGAAATGAAAGTCAGGACCTGCGGCATCCAGGATCGAATGTGGACGTGATCTCTACCAGCCACGAAGTGGCGTCAGAATGCAGCCCAGGACGCAAGCCCTGGGTGAGCCAGAAAAACAGGGTCAGCCCCCAAAGGGGCGAAAGACGAGTGTCATTCCTCCAAGGAAATCCAACGCTGAACTAAGTACCACAGGGTGTTCTTCCGCCCCCAAAGGGGGCTGATTCAGCTTCCACTTTGACCCAGGGCTGCGCCCTGGGCTGCATTCTTGCGCCACTTCGTGGCTGAATAAGCGTTCAGCCCATGTCACTCCAGTATTCTTGATCGCACACCATTCGACTCTTACAACGTCATCTTCCTCGCCTCTTCAAGCGTCACCCTCTGCTTGGTGCGATATGCGAGATTCGCCATGTGCGCGGCCACCGCTGAGCGGTATCCAATCTCAACCGAAGCATTCGGTGTCTTCCGACTGCGGATGCACTCAATCCAGTTCGCCATGTGGTTTTGCTGAGGGCTCTGCGATGTAAGCGGCGTTCCGCCAGCGCGATTCACTCGCTCGGGAAAATAGCGCGTGAACTCCTGAGAGCGGCCAGTGACCATATCGGTTGCTCCGGCGACATGCTCGACGGTTCCGTCGCTTCCCAGCAGGCGTTCGCCTAGGCCATAGCGACTGTTACTGAACGTGGATTGCCACGTGACAACGACATCATTTGGAAAATCAAGAGTAACGGCAATCGTGTCCGGCACTTCGCGGCCGTCTTTCTCGGAAAACACTCCGCCGGACATATACGCTGCGCTCGGCAACGGCAGATCGAGCGCAGACATGATCCAGGCAATCTGGTGCACCATGTTTTCGGTAACGTTGCCGCCCGAAAATTCCCAGAACAGCCGCCAGTTCATGAATTTATTTGGATCGAATGGCCGTTCAGGGCGGCCGTTCAGGAATGCGCTCCAGTTAACATTTTGCGCCGTGCAGTCCGCGGGCACGGGACGGACCCACTGCCCCCTTCCATGCGGCGTGCTACGGCTCATCCAAGATTCAACTTGCGTGATCTTGCCAAGCAGCCCGTCCTTGATCCACTTCTTCGTGTCTGCCAGCGAGCCCGAGCTCTCATGTTGCAATCCGATTTGGATCACACGATCTGATTTCTTGGCCGCAGCCTGGCACTGCTCCGCTTCAGCGATAGACCATGTCATCGTCTTTTCGCAATAGAGGTCTTTGCCAGCGGCGATCGTGTCCAGGAAGTGTCGCGCGTGGATATGCAGAGGACTGGCAACGACGATGCCATCGACATCCTTCATATCAAGCAAGCGACGGTGGTCATCGAAAGTCTGAATGCCAGGAGCCAATTGCTGGGCTTCGCTTCGCCGCCGTGAATAAATGTCAGCAACCGCGACCAACTGCGCATTCGGGATCTCCAGCACTTGCTTAAGTAACTCTTGTCCGCGCGCACCGACCCCAATCATGCCGGCGCGAACACGATCGTTCGCTCCGAGCACGCGAGCCGGAGGGTACGCAAGGAGAACTGCCGCTGCGGCGCCGGTTTTCTGGATGAATTCACGTCTGGTAGTGTCGGCCATGATGCACTCCTACTTACTTGGAGTTTGCGCTTCTGAGAGATACCCACGCATCGCACGAGCATAGTCGGGAAACGCGATCTCCGGCTCTTCAATTTCGGGATGCCAAACCTTTTCCCATTCGAAAGAGTAGTAGCCCTTATATCCGATCTTGACTAGCGCTTCGACTTGACGCTTCACCGGAACCTGCCCGCGTCCGGTCAACACGTACTGCACGTCGTCATCCTTGCCTGTGCCCTTTCGAACCGAATCTTTGAGATGCGTATGACGAATGTATTTTCCGAGCTGGCCGACGGTAAACGCCGGGTCTTCTTTGCCGGAAACAAAGGTGTGGTGCGCGTCCCAGAGCAAAGCCACGTGAGGAGAATCCGCTTCTTCGAGTATGGCACGCAACGTTGGCGAATCCGTGAAATCACCGTGGGATTCAATCAACACCGTCACCCCTTTCGGACCAGAATAGTCGCCCAGAGAGCGAATAGACTTCGCAATGTTCTTGATCGCCAAGGCACGTTCGCCGACGATCTTGTTTCCAAACACGCGGATGTACGGGGCATCCAGCCTCGACGCCAGATCAATGAAGCGCCTCGCCTCGGCTATTTGCTGCTGATGCGTTTCTGCGTCAGTGTCATGCATGTTGGCCGAACTGTCCACGCACGAAATTCGCAGTCCTCGGTCGGTAACTTCCTTTTTTGATTCGGCAATGCGTTCGGGCACGAATTCTGGCCGGGAAGGTAGATCCATGTTGCCTTGAAGCCCGCGAAGTTCGACCGCCGCGAATCCATTCTGCTGGGCGAAGTCGAGGATTTTGTGCCAATCCCAGGCGGGACATCCAAGAGTTGAAAAGCCGATGGGGAGAACGTTTTTTGATGTCGTTCCAAATAGGGGAAGTGCCGCAGCCGTCATTGCGGTGCTCTGAATGAACCAACGCCGCGTGAGTCGTTCAGACTTGAGATGTCCGTACATACGGCGAACCAATGTTAACATCTGTGGAGTGCAGGCTTCAGAGGCGAGACTGCAGGCACCCAGCTTCTCCGGAAAAAAGGTGCATAGGCGAATACGTGATTTAGCCCCGAAGGGCCGAAAGAAGGATACGTAGCACCGCCGTCCGGGAACTCTTTCGAGCAAGAACTCGTATCTTAGACTGGTATCCGCCTATGACCGTGCTGCGCATCTGTTCGATTCTCTGGATGGTACTCGGGCTCGTCTGGCTGGTAGCATGGCTTCGCACGAAACGAACGCAAGAACGCGCACCATTCGGTTCTCGGCTGCTTTATGGACTTCCGGTCGCCTTGGCTTTTTATCTGGTATTCAACGACAACATCCACTTCGGCTGGCTGGGGTCACGCTTGGTTCCGCAAAACATCTTTGTTAACGCGACGGCGGTCGCGCTTACCGCGCTCGGAATCGCATTCGCGATCTGGGCCAGGTTTTACCTTGGACCGAACTGGAGCAGTGCGGTCAGCATCAAGGTGGGACATCAACTCATCCGTACCGGCCCTTATGCGTGGGTGCGCCATCCGATTTACTCCGGCCTGTTGCTGGCTATGATCGGGACAGCTTTGGCACGCAGTGACCCCCGCGGCCTACTCGAGATCCTTCTGCTTTGGCTGGGATTCTCGACAAAACGCAAGCTGGAAGAACAATTCATGCTGAAGACTTTCGGCCCAGAATACGAAGCGTACAGCAGGTCAACTGGAGCCCTGATTCCGCGGGTGCGTTTGTAGTCGCAAAGCCTTACATGTAGGGGCAGATGCTCTCACCTGCCCAGCCAGACGAGGACGTCTGGGCCTCCATGTGCAGAGTCCCAAGCTCGCTTCTAGTACCATATCTCTATCCATGAAACGAATCGCTATTCTGGGATCGACCGGAAGCATCGGCCGCAGCACTCTTAGTGTGGTCGAATCATTTCCGGACCGCTTTCGGGTGGTCGCACTCGCCGCCGGACGGAATCTCGATTTAGCCTTTGAGCAAGTCCAGCACTGGCGTCCGCGCCTCGTCTCGGTCGCGGCGGAGTCTCATGCGGAAAATCTCAGATCGCGACTGAAATCGGCGGGGGTCACGGGAGTAGAAGTTAGTCACGGCGCGGCGGGCACTGTCCGCGTCGCCACTCATCTGGAAGTAGATTTCGTCGTCAGCGCCATAGTCGGGGTCGCAGGTCTTGAGGCCACCTACGAAGCCGTGCACGCGGGCAAGACCGTCGGCTTGGCCAACAAAGAATGCCTAGTCGCTGCCGGGGAGCTCATCACCGCCGAGGCCCGCCGCCAAGGCAAGCCGCTTCTCCCAATTGATAGTGAGCACAATGCCGTCCACCAATGCCTGCGCGGAGGCCGCATAAACGAAGTCCGCCGCATATGGCTGACGGCTTCCGGGGGGCCGTTCCTAAATACTCCGAAATCCAAATTTGCCGATATTACGGTGGAGCAGGCACTGAACCACCCCACTTGGAAGATGGGCAATCGCATCACCATAGATTCCGCCACTCTGATGAACAAAGGATTCGAAGTCATCGAGGCCTGCCGTTTGTTCAACTTGCCTCCAGAGCAGATCAGCGTGATTGTTCATCCCCAGTCCACAATCCACTCCTTCGTCGAGTTTGTGGACGGCAGCATACTTGCTCAACTTTCCGTCACCGACATGCGTCTGCCGATCCTTTACGCGCTAACTTATCCAGATCGCATCGCTTCCGAGCTGAACTTTAGTCTGAGTGACTTAAGGCACCTCGATTTTTGCCCACCGGACATGGAAAAATTCCCTTGTCTGCGGCTGGCCTATGAGGCGGCGAAAGCTGGGGGCGGAAAAACCATTGCCCTAAATGCCGCGGACGAAGTTGCCGTTTCAGCGTTTCTGGAGGGCAGCATCCGGTTTCAGGAGATCCCCGCATTAATAGAAGATGTGGTTTCTGAAACGCCGGTGGGCAAATTGGAATCTATTAAAGAGGTACTTGCCGCGGACCAGAAGGCCCGCGCCGTCACCCGTGAAAAAGTAGCCGCCTTGAGCCGGACTGTTCCCGCCTCAGTCGGAGTACAACAGAACTAACTGGAGTTTATGAGTCAACTTTTCTTTTACATCGTCCCCGTCGCCGTCATTCTCGGATTCATGATTCTGATCCACGAGTTTGGTCACTATGCCGTGGCCAAGCTGCTGGGGGTCCGCGTGGAACAGTTCGCCATCGGTTTCGGTAAGCGCCTGATTGGCTTCCGTAGGGGTGAAACCGACTATCGCATTAATGCGATTCCGCTGGGCGGCTACGTCAAGATGAGCGGTGAAAATCCCATGGACGAGCGCACCGGCGATCCACGGGAATTCATGTCTCACTCTCGCTGGCACCGTTTTTTGATCGCTATTGCCGGTCCGGCCATGAACATCCTGTTCGCAGTGTTTCTTCTGACTTGCGTGTACCTGGTGCATTATGAGTATCCGGTGTACATGGATCAGGCCGCAGTGGTGGGCTATGTTGAGCCCGGATCACCCGCCGCCAAGGCTGGCGTCCAGCGCGGGGACCGCATCGTTCAGATTGACGGAATCCATGACCCGACCTGGGAGCAGGTGAGCGTAAGAGAGTTGCTCAGTCCGAACCAAGCGTTGGGCTTCACTGCCCAGCGCGACGGGCAGCATATTCAGGGCTCCATTGTTCCTGCAGCTGTGACGACCTCTGAAATCGGTTCAGCAGGATGGTACCCGGATGAACCCGTGGTTGTCGGGGAGCTCGACCCAGGATTGCCCGCTGAGAAGGTGGGCCTTAAAAGGCGAGACAAGATTGTCTCGATGGATGGACAGCCTATTCCGTCCATTCAGGTGATGATTGAGCGCCTACAGCAGACAAAAAGTAAGCCGGTCCAGATTGAAGTGCTCCGCGATGGTAAGACTCTCAGCTTTACTGCTACGCCCGTATTATCGGATGCCGCAAACGGAGAGAAGCACTATCGCCTGGGATTTAGGAATTCTCCGGAAACCAAAGTGAGCAGCCTTTCGCTGCCCGAGGCATTCAGTCACTCACTGGCCGACAACAAACGCTATTCGATGATTCTTCTGGAATTGGTGGGAAAGCTGGTACGAGGAAAAATTTCACCCAAAACAGTCTCGGGGCCGATCGGCATTGCTCAACAGGCTGGCGCTGCTGCTCAGGAAAAAGGCTGGCTTCCGCTGCTGGCGTTGACCGCTGGAATCAGCCTGAATCTCGGCATCTTTAATCTGCTGCCAATTCCCATCATGGATGGCGGGGTTATCCTGCTCCTCTTCATCGAGAGCGTGATGCGTCGCGACATCAGTCTTCGGATCAAAGAACGCATCTATCAGGCGGCGTTTGTGTTCCTGGTGCTGTTCGCGGCGATGGTCATTTACAACGACATCGCGAAGACCATCGCGCAGAGGCTGCCGTAAATCAGCTTTCAGCTTTCGGCTGTGAGGAGAACCCGGACGGCGAGAGCTCGTGCTCGGAATGGCTTTCAACGAATCACTCAGTCGCGCGTACAAGCCGCAAAGCGGCGCAAGAATACAGCCCAGGGCGTAAGCCCTGGGTCGCTTCGATATCTGTGGTAGCCCTGAAAGGGCGAAAGAACCTTCTCTGAGGACTAGACTTTAGCAACGTGCTAACGATCCGCGCAAGGCCTCTTTGTAACAACAGGTCGAGAGGTATGATCGGTCTCTGTTCTCAACGCATCCCGATCATGAAGTTCGTCACGAGACCCTGACTTGACAAACCCCAGATTGAACCCCTTTCGTAACCGTGCAAGCGCACGCCTTTTCGCCCACTCGTAATCAGCGATGGATTTGCCATCCGCCTTTTTCATCCGCTTCATTAGCTCATTAATAGCAGATTTGGCCGCGGATGAATATATCCGATATCGCTTCTGGCGGCAGGACTACGGCGAATGTTAAACTGAAGATTCCACATGGCCTCAATCCAACGCCGTAAGTCTGTAACTTGCACCATCGGCACCGTCCGCGTGGGCTCGGATGCACCGGTTGTGGTGCAATCGATGACTAACACCGATACCGCTGACGTCGCTTCAACGGTCAAACAGGTAGCCTCGCTCGCCGGGGCCGGGTCGGAACTGGTTCGTGTAACCGTTAATAACCAGGACGCCGCTGCTGCCGTTCCCCACATTGTCGAGCAACTCGACAGACGCGGGATTCGCGTGCCGATCATCGGCGACTTTCACTACAACGGGCACATACTTCTGAAGAAATATCCCGCCTGCGCTCAGGCTCTGGCCAAGTACCGTATCAACCCCGGCAACGTCAGCGTCGGACGCAAAGATGACACCAACTTCGGCACGATGGTCCAGGTCGCTGTTGAAAATCAGAAGCCTATCCGGATTGGCGTAAATTGGGGATCGCTCGACCAATCACTGCTTACCCGAATGATGGATGAAAACTCGCGCTTGTCAGAGCCCAAAGACGCTCGCGAAGTAACAATGGAAGCGATGGTTGTCAGTGCTTTGAACTCCGCTGCGATCGCGGAAAAATATGGGTTGCGCCCTGATCAGATCATTCTCAGCGCCAAGGTCAGCGGCGTGCAGGACTTGGTTGACGTCTATCGCTCACTCGCCTCGCGATGCAGCTATCCTCTCCATCTCGGTCTTACCGAAGCTGGAATGGGCGCAAAGGGCATCGTTGCTTCGAGCGCGGGGCTCTCGATTCTTTTGCAGGAAGGCATCGGCGATACCATTCGCGTTTCGCTGACTCCAGCGCCCGGCGGCGACCGCGCTGAGGAAGTCCGCGTGGCTCAGCAGATTTTACAGTCGCTTGGAATCCGCAGTTTTACACCACAAGTCACTGCTTGCCCGGGATGCGGGCGGACCACCAGCACCTTCTTCCAGGAAATGGCTGAACAAATCCAGACTTACCTGCGTGAACAAATGCCAGCGTGGAAGGATCGCTACACTGGTGTCGAAGAGCTGAAAGTTGCCGTGATGGGATGTGTGGTCAATGGTCCCGGCGAATCCAAACACGCCAATCTCGGGATCTCACTACCCGGAACATTCGAGGAGCCCAAAGCTCCCGTTTATGTGGACGGCCGGCTTTTCACAACACTGCGCGGAGAAAAAATTGTCGAGGAATTCAGGCGAATTCTCGACGATTATGTCGAGTCGCATTACGCGAAGGCCGAAGTACAAGTCCTGGCTTAATGGTGCTGGATTTCCCCACTCAAAAGGCAAAAGACTTTAACCGCAAAGTTCGCTAAGGACTCGCGAAGTTCGCGGAGACGGGCAGCGACAATGCAGCCTTTCTTCGCGTCCTTTGCGACGTCTCTGCGACCTTTGCGGTCAAAATCTTTTCGCTCTTCAGGATACAAAAAGCCTCAAGAATGCAGAAGGTGCCCCAACGCCAGAGCACCCTGCACCGGCGCCCCTCAGGGATTCATCACATAAATCACCGACTTCACCCAAACCGCTTTCGCGTTGTCGTAGGTTTGCGCCGCGACGCGATGCACTCCCGGGCGGGCCAGCTTAACCGTCGCCCTACTCGGCAATGCACTCACATTTAAGTAATCCGCCTGCCTGATTTCCATCGACGTAAATCTGCATATGACGGGCGCTATCCGGCCCGGACGCGACCGCAGAAATTCCAAATGTTAATGGGACGTGGCTGCCGTCGAGCGGCGCAGTGATATGTGTTATCTCAGTATTCGGCCCGCCAAACGTCGGAGGAAAATGTAACGTGAATTGGTCGTGACTGTCGGTTTTGTAAGCCGGAATTCCCGCAGGAAAATTCCCCGGGCTCTATTGAGGGCTAACACGTAAACACCGAAACCGTCTTGCAGGAAGGACTCATCGCGAGGATTCGCGGGTAACCATAGCCAAAATAGCCGTTCTTCCCTTGCCCCTGGAAATCCGAAAGCATCTGGATCGGCCGGTAGGGATTCGAGCAAAGGGTTATCCACGATTGCACGCCGCAGTTCACGTATCCCACACCGTTGTAGTTGGGGACGTAAGGGTAATTCCCTGGACTCGGATTCCGCACGTGTCCACTGAGCGCCATGAAGACGTTGGGATGATTTCCAATCAGCTTGTACCACAACCCAATTCCATCCGTGCCTCCCCTACTGGCTTGTAGGAATTCAGAGAGTCACTGAGGCAGTTGTAAACACTCCCGGGAAATCCAGAGCACAGTGGATATCCAGATCCGGCCGGAAAAGTTGAGCCAAACGTTGGTCCTGATCCGTCATAAGACAAGTAGGCGTGGGTAGCCACAATCACCGGTCCGGGAAAATTTGAGATCAAGCTGTTGGCCGCGCTCACGATGGAACTCCGCGGAAACAGCTCCAACGACAAAATCATGTAAGTCGTCGAACCAATCTTCATGGTCTTGTAGAAATTCGGCGTGCGATTTCCGGAAGAATCCAAGATGTAGGCGGTCGGGTTCACCGTCGGTGGACTGAAATAGTGGAAGTAGTTCGACGTGCCTCTCGGCTGCGGCCGATCAGCCTCGCAGTCATAGTCGTGATTTCCGATTGTGGGCTGGTAGTGAATTCCGTGACTGGTAAGAATCTTGACCGCCGCCTGCGCTTGCTGCCACTGCGTCTGCCAGTTTGATGGCGGTGCCTTAGCGCACGTGCCGTTTAGGTTACCGTTGCCATCAATCGGATAACCACCGCTATCGATGATGTCTCCCAGCCCGATCACCATCTTTATGTTCAAGGCTGACTGGTTCGCGACAACCCAATTCGCTTGGTCCTTGAACACATAGGCATTCTGGGCGTTGTAGTACTGCGTATCTGGAAACAGAACGATGGAAAAATCAGGGTCGACCCGAGAAATTGAGGCCGCCGCTACCGCCTGTTGCGCGGTGCTAAGGAACAACTTCGGTGCCCAAACCGCGCCGCTGACAAGAATCAGCAGCCCCAACGCGAAGAGCTTCATTCAATTCCTCCCCATCCTGCAGGACTTTCGCGCACACTCCTGCGAGCGCCCGTGCGGGTGTCTTTTTTCTTAAACTTTCAGGAATGTAAGAAGGAGCCCCCGACGCAAAAGTACAAATGCTCCGCAACACCAACAATCAGACGAACCCCTTACAAGCGTGTGAAAATCAGGTCACAAGCGCGGATGCACAAAAGCTGTGGAAGAAAAGCCGCCCGAATCTTTCGCGAACCTCGGTTAATGGTTCGGAAAATTCATGGAACATTCACGGAAGTTTCAAGAAAAAGCGACTAGGCTTTTCAAATCTCATTACGAACGCAATTGATGCCCTGATCATTCTTGGAAGATCAGTGCTGGAGGATTGTTGCTAGAAAGGCGGCACGGACTCGCATCACCGAAACCCAGTCGGCATTTGCTTCAACCGAACAGGTGCGCTTGGCTTCAGGCTGAAGTTGCTGGAACAAGTCCTTCGGTTACCATGGGGTCTTTACGGGAGCGGACATTTGATTTTTGATTGAGGGTTTCCCAACCGCTTGCACATACATGCTCCCGCTTCCCAGGCTGTAAGGACTGAGATCCATCGAGTGCACGCCTGCTGGCAGAGTATTCAACTCGAGCAGGTTTGTATTATCCGCGCTGAAATATACAACGTAGTGGTCGATGGTATTTTCATTGCCCTTCACCGCCCACTGCAAAAGCGAGCCCGACATCGCGCCGGACACGGTCAGGCAGTTGTCAATCCCGGACTCAAGTTCGGTGCCTTCTTCGTAGTCATTCCAGGTCACCAGTTGCAGGATGGGAAGCGGTTGGCCGGAGTCGTAGTAGCTGTTGATCTTGTTAAAGGTCTGTAGCCAAGTCTGCCCACACTGCTGTCCTACAATGCGGTTCAGGCCCCAGGAAGCCAGCGTATCGTTGAAGCCTTTATATCCCGCGCCCCATGCCATCTCCTGCGGAGCTTGCATGGCAGCGTTGTAGAACTTGGTGAGATAGTCCATGCCGTACTGCGTAGAGGTTGCATGCATCCAGGAGTAGCTGCCGCTACTGACCGAGTGGGTGAATCCAGCAGAACTCTGGAAAATCCAAGCGATGTTTGGAGAGGTTGCGGCCTTAATTGCATTCCAATCCAGGGCGAAGTTCTTGTCGAGGTCAAACTGGGTGATGAGCGGCGCTCCATTCAGAGTTGCATACGAAGGCGAAGTCGCATAGTGCTGGAGCACATATTTGGTCAAATAAATTATTGTCTGTTGCGGGTTGCAGCCGGAGCACGGGCTCAAAGTCACCGCACCTTTGTCGATCATGATCAGGACTTTGAAACCAGGATGATTCGCTGCTGCCGCGAGCCAAGCCAAGGTTGTGGGTTCGGTCCTGTCCGCCGGACCGTACCAGTCGATCACAACTCCGCTGATGCCGCGACTCACCATGTCGTTGAGCTGGTTCTCGACTAAGGTTGGGTCCCAGGAAATATATCCCACCGACATGTGTCTCTTGTCCCCAAACCAGGGTTGCAGTTCCGCATAGATCTCGGTGGTCGCGGCGGGATACAGCAGCGAGTGAATATCCACTTTGCTAACGTTACTAGCTCCCAGGTTGCCGTTGGTCTGCGTTCGGAAGCCGCTTGCAGCACTCGTATTGTTTGCTGTCTGAAGCGCCAGAGTAGTGGTCGCTGCTTGCACGGTGACGGGCACGTGCTTCTTGGCAGCGCTGTTGCAGTTATCCCATTCCTGCACCACCGTATCGTACTTGCCGGGCGGCAGACGAAGCGTCGTGTCCAGCTTGGCGCCTTTAACCACGTAGGCTAACCGATAAGGCGCGGTGTAAATTCCCATTGCAGAGATGCCCTTCGCGCACGTGGTTTTCGCAGTGGCCACGTAGTGGATCGACGACGGAAATACCTGTCCGGTCGGCGAGGAGACGGTCACAGTTCCGGTAGCTCTGTCCGCCGCCTGGATCTGGGGAGCCGAGACCACCACCGCGAGACACGCGAGCAAAGCTAGAGTACAGATTCTCTTCATCACAGCCTGCCAAAGTTGGGATTTGAAAATCCCGGTTCGACCAGTCGATCTGCGGGATTCCGGCCACAGTATGTCCGAGTCAACTGTTTAGCTTCACGTAACGAAGGTGGGTGTACGTGTGGTTAGTAACGACTTCTCCTAACGGGAAGCTGAAGTCGTTTCCCGCGCGGGGCGCGGCTCGCGCAGGAAACGTGGCTCAGTAGAAATGCCGGAGTCACGCCGATTACACGAGCGAACATGTACTTTGGAGTCCGGTTCTGTGTGTTTCTTGTTGGAGCCAAGCGGCTGTAAACGTAGAATCCTCCCAATTCGACTGCTCTTTCAGCAGGCGCTTAAAAGATTTCGCTGGAGAAGTTGAGATGATTGTTGGGAAGCTTTGTGCAGTAGTGTGTTTGTGCGCGTTGCTCGCCGCACCCGCGGTTGCTGGCGTATATGTTGCAGCACCGGGAAGCGCCACCGTAGCAACGCCGGGTAGCGTGACAGTCGCGGGTTCTCCCGTTCATTTTGTGGCTAAGGGCACTTCGCCAGCTTGTGCGAAGGGTGTAGCTTCGATGGGAATTTACACGTCGTCATCCAGGTTGGCCTACACTGTGACCGGATCGAACCTCGATACCAACCTCAACCTGAGTCCGGGAGTGTACAACGTATCGGTTGCAGAGTGGGACAACTGCGGTTGGTCGTCCAGAGCACCGCTCACTCTTACGGTCGGCAGTTCCACCTCCCCGGGCAAAACCTTCTTCGATTTGCAGAGTGGCAAAGGCTGGTCAAGCTACGCGCTGCTGCCGCCGAGTTGGGGCATTTGCTCCGCCTGCACTTCGGCTGGGCCGGAACTGAAGTGGTCGTGGACACCGGGCATCAGCTCACCTTCAATGGACGGCAAATCTACCAAGACTGTGTATGGCGGCGGTGCCGTGCAGTGGGGAGACGTGCTCTGGAACAATCACATCGTGGGATCATTCTCATCGCAAGGTTTGCCCGACTACAGCCACACGCTGGTTCCCACGCTCCACAATTTCACCTATGAGGTTTACTTCTGGGTCAGCAACCCAAGTGTCTCCCAGGGGCTTGAATTCGATATCAATCAGTTCACCGGTGGTCACTCCTTCATTTGGGGACATGAGTGCCGTATCGCCGGTGGGCACGAGTGGGATGTCTATGACAACATCCATCACAAGTGGGTTCCGACCGGAATTCCTTGCAACCCGATGAGCGGCGCCTGGAACCACCTGATCATCAGTGTTCAGCGCACATCGAACAATCAATTGCTGTACAAGTCCATTACCCTGAATGGCAACACCGCGACCTTGAACCATTACGAGTCCCCGAATACCACCAACTGGAACGGCGTGACCATCAATTATCAGCTAGACGGCAACCGCTACGGGACGCCCTACACCGTGTACGTGGACAAAGTGAACTTCACTATGCAGTAGTCTTCTGCAATCCTGCGTGGCAAGCCTGATGACGCGGAATTCGTGCACGTGATGGCATTCCGTTAGGAATACATACGGTATGCCGAATAGCTCTTCCTTCGTGTACCTTTGCGTCCTTCGTGGTTAATGCCTTGCGGCTTTGACGGCCCATCATTTCCCCGCACCGCTCGCCTGCGATACCATAAAGAACGGTCATTTTTCGACTCGCTGCGTTCTCAACCAACATAGCGTGTCACCCCCCGCGCGAGGAGCCCAATCTATGGCGACCGTCACCACGACTAACCCGGCCATTCCACTGACAAAAAACGAACACCTGCTGCGCTGGGTGGAAAAGATGGCCGAGCTAACCCGGCCAGCGCGTATTCATTGGGTGGATGGCTCCCAGGAAGAATACGACCAACTCTGCGAGGAAATGGTCGCCAGCGGAACACTCATCCGCCTGAACCAGAAGCTGTGGCCGGGATGCTTCCTGGCGCGGTCTCACAAGAGCGACGTTGCGCGGGTCGAAGATCGCACTTTTATCTGTTCCCTTTCCAAAGACAGCGCTGGCCCGACTAACAACTGGGAAAATCCTTACGAGATGCGCCGCAAGTTGCGTGGCCTGTTCCGCAATTCTATGAATGGACGTACCATGTACGTCCTGCCCTTCAGTATGGGCCCAATCGCGTCGCCCATGTCGCAGATCGGGGTACAGCTCACTGATTCGCCGTACGTGGTCGCAAGCATGAGAATCATGGCGCGAATTGGCCTGCCCGTATTCAAAGAAATTGATAAGGATTACAAGCGCGTTGTCCCCTGCTTGCATAGCGTGGGGGCTCCCCTCAAGCCGGGAGAGAAGGATGTTCCCTGGCCGTGCAACGAAGAAAAATACATCGTTCACTTTCCTGAGGCGCGCGAAATTTGGTCCTACGGTTCCGGATACGGCGGCAACGCCCTGCTCGGCAAGAAATGTTTCGCCCTACGAATCGCTTCGAATATGGCCCGCGACGAAGGCTGGATGGCCGAGCACATGCTTATTGTCGGCGTCGAGGATCCCCACGGCGAGAAAACTTACGTGGCGGCTGCTTTCCCAAGCGCATGCGGAAAGACCAATTTCGCAATGATGGTCCCGCCCGAGGAATTTAGGTCGAAAGGATGGAAGATTTGGACCGTAGGCGATGACATCGCCTGGATCACTCCCGACTCAGAAGGCCGCCTGCGTGCCATCAATCCCGAGGCCGGATTTTTTGGCGTCGCCCCGGGAACTTCCGTCAAGACGAATCCAAATGCGATGGCTACTTTATCCAAGAACACAATTTTTACCAATGTCGGGCTCACTCCCGAAGGCGGCGTTTGGTGGGAAGGCATGACCGACGCCCCTCCCCAGGAATGCGTTGATTGGCAAGGCAATCGTTGGACTCCGGAAATCGCGAATAAGACAGGAGCCAAGGCTGCGCATCCGAACGCCCGCTTCACCGCTCCGGCGAAACAGTGTCCTACCATTGACTCAGCGTGGGAAGACCCAACCGGCGTTCCCATCAGCGCAATTATTTTCGGCGGCCGCCGCGCGCACACCATCCCGCTTGTCTATCAAGCTTTCAACTGGAGTTCGGGAGTTTACGCCGGCGCGACCATGGGATCAGAAATGACCGCAGCCGCCGTTGGCGAGGTGGGCAAAGTGCGTCGCGATCCCATGGCCATGCTTCCCTTCTGCGGCTACCACATGGGCGACTACTTCCGCCATTGGATCAAGATGCAGCGCTCGCTGAGCATGACTCCGCGCATCTTCCACGTGAACTGGTTCCGCAAGGATGCTAATGGCGAATTTCTCTGGCCGGGTTTCCGCGACAATTTCCGCGTGCTCAAGTGGATTGTGGATCGCGTTCACGGCCGCACCCGTACCAAAGAAACTCCAATTGGCTGGACTCCGTTTTACGAAGACATGGACTGGACGGGCCTCGATTTTCCAAGAGAGAAATTCGAACAACTGGAGGCCATCGATCGCGCGGCGTGGAAGCGGGAAGTAATTGATCACGAAGAACTGTTAATCCTGCTCCACGCCCATCTTCCGCCGGAGATGATCTACGAGCGCGAGCTGTTGATCTGCCGGCTGTGAGGCGGTTTCGGAGAATGGTCACGAATGGCACGGCAGTCACAAAGGCCGTGAACTATTGAAGACTGGATTTTCCGAAATTCACCGGCTCATGACAAACGCATGTACCGGAGCAGCCGCCCTGATCACCGGGAAGGATTCTTCGCCCTTCATAACGCGCCAGAGAAGTCTGTTGAACTGCGCATCATTCACCCGATCTGGTGCGCTGAAATCGAGACCCTCAGACATTCTCGCCGATTCGCCCAGCGGTGGGTTCATCTCGTTCATGTCCACCTGCGGAACCAGCGGAGTCCATGGCGAAAGATCAGGTTTGTCCGAAAAAACATCGGCCAGCGATCGGCTGAAGTAATCGTATTTCGAAAGGCGATCTAGCCCAAGAATGTCCTCGATTGCCGCCACCACGTCGGTGGTATTTGCAAACCGGTGGATCGTCCCCGGACGGCTGTAGGCGGAAATCGCTAAAAACGGTGAACGATGCGAGTCCACATGGTCCGGTCCTGCTTGCGAATCATCTTCGAGAACAAAAATGACGGTATCCCGCCAAAACGGCGACTTAGACAAGCCTTCCACGATTCTGCCGAGTGCAAGGTCATTGTCCGCGACCAGAGCCTTGGGCGTCCGGAAGCCTTTGTGGCCACCCGCAGTATGGTCGTTCGGCAACTGCAGGATTTGCAATTTCGGCATTTCCTTGTCCTGAACGAATTGCTTTAGATCGCCAAGCCAGACATCTGCGCGGGTCTGGTCGGAAATAGCAAGGTCGAACGGCGGGTAGGCGGGATTGTAGTTCGACGACAGCTCACGCTGCGTCACCGGCCATCCGGTATCGTTTGGACCGTGGACCATTTCGCCGTAGTCGCGAAAACTAATTCCCTTTTTCCGTGCCAGAGTCCACAAGAAACCGTTCGCAGGCTCATCAATCTCCTCGCCGTCAATTCCACCTCGCCGGTCTGAGTAGGCGGAGTGCACCGTCTTCTCTCCGTAGTCTGTAACGTACGCCGCCGTGGACCAGAGGTGGCCTTGCGAACTCACTTCCGCATTGGTGAAGAACCGGTCAAACAGTCCAAAGCGAAGCGCGAGAGCGTGATGGTTTGGCGATATTGTCTGTCCGAAAAACAGAAGACGGGGATCGCCGTCACCTTCTTTCAGATCGCCAAATACCTGATCGTAGGTACGGTTCTCCTTGATGATGTAAATCACATGCTTGAATGGAGGATAGGTTCTGGGCGGCCGCGGTTCTTCCCATCGGTTCGCTCTTGCAACCCGTCGGGAAAATTCTTCCAGATGAGCCAAGGTCGTTCCTTGCGGGCACACTCGCAGGGTGCCATTGAGTTGTCCCAAGTCGTATCCGAGACGCCGGTTGAGCGGCTCACCCGGAGTTGGCCCGTCAGGATTCGCATGGCTCCCATGGCCCTTGCCGCTCAAAACCAGCAATTGTCCATACGACTCGAGGACTGCTGTGGGATACCAATCCGTTGGTATTCGTCCTTCGAGCCGCCACCGCAACGGACCCGGCTCTGCGCCTGACGTCTTCGAAACGTCCTGCTCTGCAACATGAAACACTGCGACGGCATTGTTGTCCGCCTCGGCCACAAACAGCTTCGTTCCATCTTTCGATAATGCCAGCGCGTTAGGCGTGCTGCCTTCAGAAGGGCCTACAGGGTTTGCATCGCTCAAATACTGAAGCACTCGTTCACTGTCAGTATCAACCACTGCAATTTGGTCTGATCCTGCCAGAGCCACAAACAAACGGGACCCGGAAGCATTCGCTAGGAGGGCCGATGGATGGCGGCCTACGGTTAGCTTTCCTACATTGCTCAATTTCCCATCACTGCGCTGCTTGAATATCGAAACGGTGTTTGCGCCCCAGGCCGATGCGTACACCTTTCCGTCGGAAGCAACTTCCACCGCATATGGGTAATGATCGGTAGTCAATCTCTGCACGACTTTCTGCTTAGACAGATCCACGATGGCAATGCTGTCGCCGACATTCTCCGCGACATACAGATAATTCCCGCGCGTCGATACGGCCAAGCCTGCCGGATACCGTGACCCCGTCTTGTCGGGCTTTTGTTGACCAAGCACAATCTTGCTGACAAATTTGGCGGTGCCGTTCTCCCATGCGTAGCAGAATATCGAGTCGTCGTTGCCGCCGGAGACGTAGAGCGCCTTCCCGTCCCGAGAAAAGGCCGCTCCCAGAAACGCGGCGGGTTGTTCCAGCGTCTGGGTCACGCGCTGCGACTTCAGATCAACGATTTGTACTCCTTGCTCGCGCCATCCACTCAGGACTACCGCAACTTTGTCCCCACCTGGCGCGACCGCCATTCCCAGAGGCACGCTCCCCAGTTCAATGGCGTCGCCCGTCGCATCAAGGTGCAGTCCAGTAGGCAAAGGATCAGTAAACCTGGTGCCAGTGTCATCAGCGGCAGCCGCTGAACCCAGCAAAATACCGAACGAGACAAGAGCGACGGCGACATCAGATCCGAGTACACGAACCGAACGGGGAAAAGAGAAGAAGCCGTCCATCGCGTGATTATAAGTGGTGGCCTGACTCTTGAATCCTGTTTGCACTCATGATTTCATTCGGTGTCCCGGTCGAGTGCCATGCAGCAAGTTCACCGCAGGCCTTGCTCTTATGGCCGGACGGTGCGCCTGGGGCCCTCGGTGACGGAAGTGTCGACAAGCCATTTCTCGAGGCACATGTTCCAGAACGCTCGGGCTCTGCCAAGCCGTAGGGGTTGTTCCGGGTGGGGCTATGAAGACCTTGTCCTGCATTGCTGCATTGTCGCCAAACATCTCACCTGGTCAAACACCCGAATACCGCGTTTCCGAATGGTGTTACGTACTCGGTTCCACTGCCTTTTTTATTTGTTTTTCCGATTTCGGCCTGGTGCTATGCTTCGGCAGCGGCCACTCGTCCAATCCGTTTCCCGAAGGACGAAAATGCTTTCCCAGCAGTTGCAGTCGTTGCTTTTACCCGGTGTGCTTGTAGCACTTGCTCTCATTGGCCTTGGCCTGCTTCGTAGCGAGTTACGAACTCCAGGAATAGGCTTGGTGCGGAAAAAGAAGAAAGGGCGACTCTTCAAATTCTTTACCAGCAAAGACACCGACAAAGACAAACTCCGAAAGGCCAGCTAAGCCCCTGTGCACTCGTGACGTCTGGAAGTATTGGTCCACCATCCCCTGGGTGCATTGTCCGCCACCAGAGGCATGAAGTTGGGGGGGTGCCAAATGCAGAGCATCGTTAGCGATTCATTCCAGGCTGTCTCTCATCATGTTGAAACCGCTTGCATTCTGGACGTTCCCTTCGAGTGAGGCATACCGCGGCTCTCCTTTTCTGCGTCTTATTTGTGTAGCCTGATAACGCTTATCTGCGATCTCGTATCTGTGGCATGGGACCTCTGCCAAACCCGGATACAATGAGGAACCAGGACATGCTGGTGTTACGCCTTCGAAAAATCGCGCTGTCGTTTTTCTGGGCTATCGCTTTCTGGATGAGCTTCGCGCTCATGATGGCTTGGGAAGATCGGATCAGGGTGCTGCAACGTGGCGCGCGTCCCTACTTCTGGCGGTACTTGCTCGTAGAGGGCGGGGTGTGCCTGACATTTGCCCTTCTGACACCAGCGATTTTCTTTATCGTGCGCCGATATCCGATCATAAGGCAGGATCGAATTAAGCGATCCGTAGCTTATCTGCTGGGTGCCATCCCATTCATCGTCGTGTTTTCCATGCTGCGCTGGTTGATCCTGCCGCCTTGGAGCAGCGCCCATCAGCAGTTCGTGCCACGAACCTTCCAGAGTTGGCTTTTGATCGCCTCCAGTTTCGCCGACCAAACCTGGACGTACACGGCCACGGTGGTCGCAGCCCATGCCTACGCCTCAATGCAGGAACGTCTCGAGCTATTGCAGGCGGTAGCTGCCAGCGAATTGCAGGCGCTGAAGAGCCAGATTCATCCCCATTTTCTGTTCAATACTCTGCATGGTATTTCGACACTGATCGATTACGACCGACGCAAGGCGAAAGGCATGATCGTGATGCTCTCGAACCTGCTAAGGACTGCGCTCAAGCAGGGGCAGACCGACTTGGTTCTTTTATCTAAAGAGTTGAAGTTCGTTGAGGACTATTTGGCGATCGAGAAGGTCAGGCTCGGCGAGCGCTTGGATGTGCGATGGGACCTGGCCACTGAAACAGGAGGCCTGCTGGTTCCGCAACTCATCCTTCAGCCGCTGGTAGAAAACGCGATCGTACATGGCATTGCCTGCTGCCGCGAAGGCGGTTGGATCCAGATCGCGTCCCGTAAGGCGGGCTCGTCCCTGGAAGTTCAGATCTCAAACAGTATGTGCGGCCCGGGGCAACAGCCGGGCATGGGGGTTGGACTGCACAACACGAGAGGCAGACTGAAGTACCTATATAGTGATGAGGCGCGGTTCGAGTTCACAACTCACGACAACCAGTTTGCAACCGCGACGTTGACATTGCCGATCTTCGAGTCCTCACGGCAGGCAACCGTTCGGGGTGAGTTTGAACACACAACGGTGGAGGGTCGCAATGCGCGTCTTGATCGTGGATGACGAACCCCTCTCGCGCACTGCACTGGAAAAAATTATCAGTGCCAGACCGGACGTCGAGAAGTTCGACTCCGCTCGCGATTCTTTCGAAGCCGCAGAGAAGCTCACTGCAGAAGCCTATGACGTACTACTTCTCGACATCAACATGCCCGAGTTGTCCGGAACTGAATTGGTGAACCGACTGGTGGCCGAAGGCAGTCCGTTGCCATCAGTAGTCTTCGTGACCGCTCACGACCAGTACGCCATCACGGCCTTTGAGCAGCACGCGGTGGATTACGTCCTAAAACCGTTTTCCAGCGAGAGAATTCATGCGGCACTCAACATAGCATTTCGCAGAACTGCAGCGGAGCGCGCGAAGAGCGTGCTTGAGGCCCTCCCCCAATTGCAAGTCCTTTCCAAGAAGTCCGCGCCACGTATCGCGATTAAGAGCAACGGCCGCATTGTATTCATCAACCCGGCAGATGTCGTGGCTGTCGAAGCCGAGGGCAACTACGTGCTCTTACAGCAACGATCGGGATCTTATCTACTGCGTGAATCCATTTCTGCGATCGCGGAAAAGTTAAAGCCATATGGGTTCATCCGCATACACCGCTCGGTGTTGATCAATTCGTCATGTGTAGCAGAGATTGAACCCTGCTTGAGTGGCGAATACGCGCTGCGTATTCGCGGCGGGAAAGAGTACACGGTGACCAGGACTTACAAGAAGGGTTTGCGTTCGCTGGCGGAGTTTTGGATTGGCACCGATTCGTTTCTTGCTGAATGACAGAATAGATACCTCGCGCACCCACTCGACTGTGAATGGCCCACGATGGCCGTAAGAAGAGCTCGACCGTAGTTTCGGATTACGTTTCCACTTATGCGTCGGAACCCGTCCGTAGCCCTTCCGCTTTGTGCTCCTCACGTTTCATGACGAGAGTGCGTCACATCCTTACCGATCGGTTTGGAATCTCATACGAACGCCTACTAAGAAAACTGAAGGGCCTGCTCCCATATGATGAGGAGCAAGCCCCGAAAGGAGGGCCGAATTTAGAACCCAATCTTTAACCCAAACTGCAGGTTCCGTGGATTGAAAGTTCCACCCGCTTTGCCAAACGTATTTGAATTCGTACGATTATTCGTCGCTCCGGCGCCTGGAAGTTGGAAGTTGGTGTGGTTGAGCACGTTGAATGCCTCCGCACGGAATTCCATTCCAACCTTCTCCGTGATCTTGATTTTCTTGAACAGAGAAGTTTCCCAGGAAACAAAGCTCGGTCCAACAAAAGTGTTGCGGCGCATGTCGCCTACACAGGCCAGGCACGGCGACGTGAAGAAACCGTTGGGACTGCTGCCGCCGCTGAATTGGAAGGCGGAACCCCAGCCGTTCGCCCACTGGTCATGGCTTGGGTTGAAGTTTGAAGCCGCAACATTAGGCCGGTCGTTTCGCACACCGTCCAGGTTGAAGTCCCCGCCGGTGTTGAAGCAGTTGTTGTTATCAATATCCGCTTGAGTACAGGCACTGCCAGAGCCGTTCACAATACTGCCGACTGGATCTCCACCGTTGGTGAACGTCCACGGTTCCCAGTGCGCCCCGCTCTGGTAAGACACTATGCCGTTGTACTGCCAGCCTCCGAGAATGTGCCCGATGACACCCTGCTGTGACTTGAGCCAGGGCATCTCCCAAATGTAATTCGCCACCAGGCGGTTGCGGATGTCGAAGATAGAGTTGCCACGATCCAAACCCGGCGTCAACGCGTCCGTAGTGTAGCCGTCGCCTGCACCGGCGCCATTGGCACTTGTCGCGCCGCTATGCCACGTGGATCCGCCATCAATTGCGTGGCTCCAAGTGTAGTTCAGGTTGAGGGTGATACCGTGGCTCGCCTGCTTTTTCAGCGAGAACTGGAATGCGTTGTAGTTGGAGTTTACGACGTTCTGCCAGACGCGCAGCGTCCCAAAATTTGGATTGAGTCGTCCCGCAGGGTTCACCGCGGAATCGATCTGGCTGCAAACTCTTCTTCCCAGGTTGTCGGTAGTGCAGAGTCCCTCGGGCAGACGTTGGCCAGCCGCACGGTTCACGTTCTCAGAACGGAACAGCTTGTGGCCGGTTGTCCCCACGTAGTTGGCTTCCACAACCAACCTCGGCAGAATCTCGCGTTGAAGGCCCAGATAGTAGTTATAAACGTATGGGTCTCGGATGCCCTCGGGGAAGACTATACCGGTCAGGAACGCCAGGTTGGGATTGTTGGCATCCCAACCCGCGAGGTTACCGGCCGCCTGCGCACCCACACCCTGACCAGGATTGGTCGCTGGACCGGTGAAGGTTGGCATTGCCGAAGTATCAGGTGAACAGGTTGGGTTGCACAGATAGGGCCCGTAAATCACCGTGTTCACGTCGCCAACCAAAGAGTTTGAAACGCTGTTGAAAGAATAGTACGGCAGATTCCAGCGTGAGTTGGAAAGCGGGTTGTACAACGTGCCTTCATAGGCGACACCGAATCCACCACGCAGCGAGGTCTTGGCATCTCCAAACATGTCCCAGGCAAAACCCACTCTCGGACCCCAATTGTTGTGATCGCCCCGCCCCAGCGTCTTGGCGGTAGTGAAACCTCCGGGTCCGCAAATTCCTGCAATCTGCGCTTGCTGAATCTGTTGGGTGGTATTGCAACCTGGAAGACCAGCCGGGATATTTGCATCCTTGATCTGACCCGCGCCGGTCTGCAGGTTATCAATGAAAGCGCTACCAGGCCCCTTGATGAACGTCGTGACCAGATTGTTGAGTTCGTTGTGCCGCTGGAACAGATCGTAGCGGATTCCCAGATTTAGCGTGAGAGTGCGGCTTACCTTCCAGTCATCCTGTAAGTAGGCGCCCATCTCTAGGTTCCGCCAGTGGCGGCGGTTGCTGGCTAATTGGGCCGGCTGTCCGGTGAGGATGCCCGGATCCACTCCCGCGGTTTGCGTATATGGTGAATCAGCGGCAAAGAAGAGGTTATCGAAAAAATAGTAGGATGGACGCGCCACGTTGAATTCACTGTTTTCGATGTTCCGCCGGAAATCGGCGCCTGCCTTGATGCTGTGCTTCCCGTGTGAAATCGAAAGCATGTCAGAGTAGCTGTAAATATTCTCATGGAAGAACTGAGGATAGCCGTTGTATGACCCAAATCCCATGGAGCCATCGTCAAAGCGAATATCGGGGATTCCTGGCGTCGCCGTACTAATGTCACCAGCAACGTTCAATGCGTATCCTGCTCGGGCCTCATTCAAAACGTTAGAACTGAAAGCGTGCACCCAGCTAAGTTGCCCGTTGGGACTCTTGGCAACAATCGGGTTGAGAAATGCCGCACCGCGTCCGTTGGCGTTGTTGCCGTTGGGAGCGCCAAATCTGTCCGGCAGCCGGTTCCAGTTGAGTTGACCAAACAAACGGTCCCCCTGGGAGAAGTTGTAGTCAATACGACCCGAAAGCTCCCAGCCATTGAAGAGATTGCCGGAACCAGTTGTTTGCTGACTCTGTGAACCATTTATGGCAATCGTTTCGTTGATCACATTAACACCGGTGCGCGGAAGGGTGCCCGCCTGTAGCGCGGGAATTGTGCTGCACCCAGCCGCTGCCATAGCGGCTTGGTCCTGAATGGTAACCCCCATGATCGCAGCAAACCGGGATGCGATGAGAGCATTCGTGTTATCCGGACAGAGACGGCCAGCAAAGTCGCCTCCAATGTACGACGTCAAGTCGGTACCCGTCGGTGATCCTGTAATCGTTGGCGCATAATTCCGATATAGCAACGCAGCGGTCGAGTTTGGTAGCGCGCTGATGACAGCCTGGCGAAACTCAGGAGACTCTGTAGTGACGGTCGTTGGAGGAGCAGATTCTGTGAACCGGCTGTCTTGAAATGAAAGGAAATAAAATAGCTTGTCCTTCACCACCGGGCCACCAAACGTGCCACCGAATTGGTTGAACCGCAACGGCTGCTTCGGAGTACCCGTCTGGTTCAAGAAGTATCGATTGGCGTCGAATATATCGTTGCGGCCAAAATACCAGGCGCTGCCGTGGTAGCGGTTGGTTCCCGCTTTTGTCACTAGATTCGTCACCGAGCCAGCGCTATTGCCGTACTGCGCCGACATGTTCAGGGTGAGCTGCTGGAATTCCTGAACCGTATCCTCAATCGGCTGGGTGACTGTTCCGCCGCTCAGGCCCTTATTAGACGAGCCATTGATCAGGAAGCCATTGAAGTTCTCACGCAGTCCGTTAACCACGGTGTCAGCGCCAGACTCCATCACGACGCCGCGCACGTTGACGGCCCCGGGCGACAACTGGATCAAGTCATAAACGTTGCGCCCATTTAGGGGCAGGTTAGCAACCTGCTCGATATTCACGGTATTGGCCAGCTTAGAGTCTTCCGTATTGACCGCAGCCACTTCGCCTGTTACCTCAACTACCGAAGCGGCCTGGCCCACCTGCAGCTTGAAATCGACATGCTGAGTTGTACCCGCATTCAGCACGATATTGTTGTCGGTAGTGGTTTTGAAGCCTTTGGCCTCGACTGTGATCTTGTATGTGCCCAGGGGCATTTCCCGGGCTGAATAAAGACCGGCATCGTTCGTTCTGGACGTAACTGACAGATTGGTGCCCAGATTAGTCACGGTCACGTTGGCGCCAGGGATGGCAGCACCCGATGGATCCGATACGGTTCCTGTGAACTGGCCGTTCTGGATTTGCGCCACTGCGCTTGACAACAGAAACGATAGTGAGAAGAACACGAGACAAAAACGCAGCTTTTTCATTCTCTACCTTCCATTGTGAGAAGTTCTTGGCCACCGACTTTTGTGGTGTCCTGACTTGGACATGTACCGCTCACGTGGGGGCTCGCCCCTTGACAACGCGATCATTGGGGCAGGTATTACGCCAATGTCCTTTCGTAGGACAGTGAAAATGACGGAATTACACCACTGGGTGACAGGCTTTCAGTATGCTGATTCGTTCTCCACCGATAATGAGTCGGAGCAAAAGCAGCTGCCGACGCAGTTCAAAGTGAAGGCTCCATTTCTTGGTATGAGCCCTGACAACTGCTACCGAATTTGGAAGCTCCTTTCGATAAACCAAGCCTCGCCTATATCGAGAAAGGTCAGCATGCAGATGATCGGAGTTCAGACACGGGAGCAGTACAGGTTCTGGCCGACTGGACGGCCGCAAGCAACAACCTTGAACAAACTGGAGATACGGCCTGAAAGATACTGTGGGAGGGAATGTCTGGAATTGCGAGTCAGTCGGCAGTCGTGACTCGGAGGTCCGGCACTGTCGCAGCAACGGAGCTATCAGCGCGGTGCTCTTCTACTTGCCTCATCGTGGCACCAAATACTCTCCGTGAATTCGGGTCTTGCAAGAACGCTACCAGCCGGAGGTTTCTAGGATCGGTTTTTGCGTCAATTTTTAACTCGGTGTCCTGCGAGAACTGCGCCCCAGCCACAACCTTGCCCACCCGCTTGAGCTTGAGAACCACGGCTGTGTGCGTAAGGTGGCGATTGGCGTTCTCTCCGCGCGTCACTTGGCTCTCCGCATGATTCAATGCAACCACCACGTAGACATCGAGGGAACGGATATCAGGCAGGTTCAGCGGAGTACTCTCGATGTGGGCGCGGAGTCGCGACTGCTTCACCGTCATCTCAGTGATGTGCAACTCCGTTTTGGGGCGGGTCCGAGCCTGGCGCAGGGCAACTTCGGCGTCGCTTGCGCCGTTTCCCGATATCTGCCGGTAACCATCAATTACGAGCTGCGGCGTGTAGACGTCGGAGAGATGGAGTTGCCGGCCATAAATTCTTTGTCGATCGGTAAATTCTGACGACGAGTAAGGGTCTCGCCATCCCTGATGGTCCCAGTAGTCCACGTGCTCGCTCACGACAATGATCTCGACACCGGGAACAGGCTGAGTATCGAGTAATTCGAGAAAATGATCCGCGGGTGGGCACGACGAACAGCCTTCGGAAGTGAACAGTTCGACCAGGACCGGAACGCGATCCGACGGGAGGGCGTTCTGCGAGAAACACACCACCGTTACCACCAAAACGATCCCAACAAGCAGCGAGACTGTCCGAACCATAACTCAAGTGGTGCTGACATGATCAGTTTTCCGCGGACATGCCAGCCAAGGCTCCTCTCAGCATACGCTGCCACAGCCAAATTGTTGCTGAAATGTGCCGAATTGCCTGAGAAATAGCATGGATTCACAGAACGTGGGTTCTTTCCGAAGTTAAGAACCTGCTCGCTTCGGTTCTATTGAATTCGATCACGGTTCCTATCCCCTTCTTGCGTATAAACCATACCGGTGATTTCTGGTAAGCAGTCTCTGCCGATTTCGTCCGGGCGAGGAGGACAGCGGAATTGTCCAAAGGACAAACATCGAACAACGGAAACGCGTCATCAAGTTTCGCCCGGCAGCTATTTCGGATGAACACGTCCGCAACCATGCATTCCTACTCGGATTTCGGATGCTTGAACACTCAAGCGCTTTAGGATTGCTGACGCAATCGACAACGGGCGACAGAAAATCCTCAGGAAACCCTCAACTCGCAGACATGACTGAATCTACGCTGACACGTCTGAATTAGGGCATGTACATTGTCCGGACCATAGCCAGTGTTCTGATTCAGTGCATTCTCCTGGTGCTCGTGAGCAGTGCCCTGCTGCGCGGGCAGGTCGAAGCCCCAGCAGCGGAGCCAGAGTGGCCGTGGCAGCAAGGGCGGAACATTCTCCGCGGCTGGATGGGACGCTGTATGATCCACTTTGGGCGACGGCACCAGCAGTTAGCGACTTCCGGCAGCGGGAGCCACTCGAGACTCAGCCAGCAACGGAGAAAGCCGAGGTCCACATCCTCTATGACTCCCACCACGTTTACTTTGGCATCCATTGCTACGACCGTGATCCCAAAGCAATCGTAGCCACACAGTTGCGCCAGGACATTTCCCAGGACTTTGACGACAACTTCGCCATAATGATTGATCCAACTCTGAGTCATCGCAGGTGAGAGCAATCGCAGCAAAGCTACCGGGTCATTGATGAGGACAATGGAGCCGGCTTGGAACGCTCCGCAGTCTCGTTGTATATGACCTTTGTGAACTCGTCTCCCCGTACATTCCCAGTTCCCCATCGCCGGTCGAAGTCCTTCGTGGGTACTTCAGCCACAACCTGGTCCTGTGTTTCCCCTTTAGAGACTCGAATCCGGATACGCCGCTGTACCGTAACGAGCATGTTGCGATAGGCTTGCAAATCGGATCGAGTGGCTATCGGCCCGGAGCCCGGAATAATTCCGGTTTTGTCATTGGTCGCACCGAGTACTCGATCGACTGTCTCGATGACCCCTCCCACTGAACCGCCGGACGCTAGATCGATGGACGGGTAAGAGGCGTTACAAAAGATGTCGCCCATTACGACAACATTGGCCTTGTCAAAATATATGACTGTGTCCCCATCGCTATCGCCAGGTCCGTAATGCACTAAACGCAAATTCTCCGAGCCCTCGTGCAGGAGCATGTTATCCACGTAAATTGATCGCAGCGGTCCCGCCCCAAGATCGTGCTGCATGCTCGTGAAAGATGAATCCTCTGATGACAGTTGCTTCTCAGCATTTCCCTGCGCAATAACAGTCACTCCAGCAGCAGCAAAGAATGCATGTCCGCCCGTGTGCTCAATATTTCCGCTGGTGTTCACGAGTTCGGTAATGGGCCGATGGGTCGCTTGGAGAATTGCCTGGTAAAGTTCAGAGACACGGGATCTTGTTTGCGGGTTTGAGTTGCGGAGGCTTTCAGTCTTATGGCAATAAGTGAAACAACGAGAATTCTTATTTCAGGGATTAAAAGCCAGATGATTTAAGCCCCTCATGAGGTGTTTATCTTTCAGTCTACGTGTCTGGAGAGTGCCTGAACTCACACCCTGCTAAAACAAGCTAAGTGCTTGGAGAATCGTGGTGAGCGCGGCAGGACTCGAACCTGCGACCCATGCCTTAAAAGGGCTTGAAGATATGTAGTGCCTGATATTTCTTGATACTGCCTACTTGTATTTGCTATGGCTTACAGAAATAGGCAACATCAGGCAGCACGAGAAAGTAGCAAAGACCGGTCATGAAATCGGTCATGTTTTCGAGGTGAAATGATGGGCTTCTATTTCCGCAAACGCTCAGGTGTGGGACCCCCAGCTTTTCAATCTAGGGAAGCATTGGCGTCGGCATTCACTAAATCAGAGTTTTCTCAAATTCCTTCAGGGCTGCAAGATGATCCTGTGTGGATAGTGGCGCTGCCGAAAAATACTTCTTGTCAGCGAACGGGAGCTCGATGCGACGTTCTACAGTGAAGGGTCCTGGCGCTATCTTGGAAACAGTTTGGTCTAAATTCAGGATGATACCTGTGGGTTCGTAGTTCCACGTTTGCCCCATACTGCCTGCCAACTTCGATGCAATCATGTTTGAAATGCTTCCGAGGACTGGATTGAGTTTGTGAAGCTTCATTTCACTTTCAAACGTCACCTGGCTGAGGAAAGCCCTGCGTTTAATCATGGCTTCGTCGTAGTGCAGGCCCAACTCCGACCTAGCCCACAGAAGCGTGTCACGCAGAAGTTGTTCTGATACGTCAGTATCGATCCTAGTATCTAGCAAGATACCGTGAGTAAAGATTTGCACTCGGTCTAAACTGCCTTCGGAGAATTTTCCGTCACTAAACAAAATACCGGTCTGCTCGTTGAACTCCTCTGGCTTGGTTGGGAACACTTGAAAATTGAAACGGCGAACGAGGGCGGCCGCAATATCCGGGTAGTAGGACTTGCCTTGCGGATTGAGTTCTTGCACCTCGACAAAGGCCAGGATCCTCGCCAGCATGATCGCTGTCAGTCGCATTCTTGCCCTATTGGGAACCTAGCATCAGTGGTTGAGTGGTCGTCCCGTAAAGGAGTGTGTGCACAGGTGAGACCTGAACGGGAATATTAGGCTGCCGACGCACTGCTTGAGATTGTGGTATGTGCACTAACTGTGTGGAACCTAGCATCATCCGTTGCAAAACATCATCATGATTAAAGGTGAGCATGCGCTTTGCCGTCTCGTTGGCGAGGCTCAAGGTTAGTTCGACCGTCCTCGTTTCGTCATAACCGAAAGCGCGCATCGTAGCATCCTGCCACGCGCACAGGGCGTTTTCATCAATGGTCACCCTGTATTGGAGTAACTCGCCGGTTCCGACTGCATTCTTCAAAAGGTCCGCCCACTCCGCCTCAAACGGACTCACGGCAACTCTGGGTTTGAGCTGCCAATCTCCCATCCATCTCCAAATCGCAAAGGCGATCCCAACCCCAAAGACGAGCGCCAAGGCGAGAACGAAACGATCATGCCAGCCCGCTCGCTTTGCCAATGCCGCGGCGAAAGCAAACGGAATGGTGCTAGAAGCCGCTGCCATGTAGCGGGCGTAAAGGCGTGCTGTATCACGCAACCATGCTGAGAAGTAGAGCGCCATTTTGGATCTTTACCCTGCCCTTCCAGAGCAGCTTACCCATCTCCACCGTGAACCACACTAACAGTATAGCTAGAACGAATTTCTCACCGTATTCCACCAATTGCGAAAACGTGCCCTCGCCTGCCGCCCAACGGACTATCCTAGAAATCAAATAGAAGGACGCAGCAGCACCAACGACGGCACTGGTGTGTTGGGAAAGCAACTTCAGCGTCTTGAGATCCAACCATTCCGCTACAGCCATTCTTCAGTCGTAAAAGGCTAAACGCACGTACACAGCAAGGTCAACAGTTTTGTGCGCAATGAGCACAGGGTCATCCCTGCGCTGACTCTCAAATAAGATATCGGCTGCCTTGCCAAGCGGGATCCAGTGGTCGTCTTGATGTCCGTATCTGCATATGCGCAATTGGGGCAAGCGGCTGGAGCCATTGCCGAGGCCGCGGAGCGCGATAGACAGCGAGCGCACGAAATCCAGATGCAGCGCGAAGCCCAGCAAAACGCCCTAGAGCTAGTGCGTATTCAAGCTCAGGGCCAGGCGACTCAGGGCCAGGCAGTACGCCCGCAGCAGCAAGCCGATTACTGGAAATCGGGAAATGAGTTTCTTATAGGCTGCGCCGCAAGCATGGAAAAACCTGATTCGGCCATGGATCAATACGATGTTTCCAGCGTCAACACCTGTACGGGATACCTGCTGGGAGTAAACGATGGAGTGCTTGGGGCGCTGATGTCGGTTAACGCGGCTCCGGCATGGTGTACGCCGGAGAATGTGACCGTCCGCCAAGCCGGCCTGGTTCTGGTGAAGTACATTCGCGGGCACCCGGAGCAAGCTCATATACGGACGGCATACCTGGCGTGGCAGGCCTACCGCGAGGCGTTCCCTTGCGTTACAACTCCGTCAGCGCCGCCGCGATGATCGCCGTTTTTTGGGGACGTTCCCCGAAACATTCACCTGATCAAATGTTTTAAACATTAGCCTGTATTTCTGTTTTAACGCGTCGCTGCTTTTGGTGACCCCCTGAGTATCACCTACCGCCCCAGCGATCGCTCCTGAGGCAGCCTGTCGCTAAGTTTTAGCCTTGTGCGCAGCTTCCGGCGCAGATACTCGGGTTCGATGCCGGCGCGATAACAAACCTCGGGGTAGTCTTCGCCGTCAACCAGCAGCCAGTAGTGAGCCGCAGTCCTGACCTTGGGACGGCGTTCGGTCATCGCGATGTTAATGGTTTCGAGGATTACGGCAAGCCAAAGCAGTTTCATTCGTGCAGGAGTGAAAACCATTTCCATCTTGGTTGCTCCGATGTTACGATGTGCTCGGAATTGCTGGGTAATGAAAGGCCCGCTTGATCGAGCGGGCTTTTTTGTTTTGGGTTAAAAACCGGACCCGTGGTGTGTGTCACAGGCCCGGCCCAGGAGCGGCGCGAGGAAAAGGCAACCGGTTCACGACGCCAATTGCCAAAAGACGCGCCACAGTCAAAAGTTACGAAGTGCGATCAGCCAACGCAATCGCCCAGCTCAAGGTACTGCCCGCGCGAGGGGAGAAGGCTTGGCCCCACCTCGATTGCCCGTCTACACGTGTTATCGCGCGGTATCCGACAGAGTCGGTGCTCCAGCCCGCATGGATGCTGCGTTCGAGGGCCAGGCCGCGGCGTAGTCCAACGCTGTATTGACTCAGGTCAACAAAAAGTATGTCGCCCTTGGTCCCGACCGCGCTCAGTTTCTCGGTAAGCACAACGGGCCTGCCAAGCATCGTGTAGCCGCCACGGCCGTCTGGCGTGAAGATCGGGACCAGTCCGCCGCCAACGTTCTCGGTTCCCGCTACGTTCTTTATTATCAACGACATCTGTAGCAATTGCGGAAGCGCGGTATTATTGATCAGCCATACCGCGTTGGAAATGCAGCTCGGATGCATCCTCGAATACATTTTTGCCACGTTAGCGTAGAGGATGGTTCCTATCACCTGCGACGTTTCCTTCGCGACCGAGATCAAGGACGGAGAGTTCAAAACCCCGAGCGGCTTTCCGACGCCGTCGCCGGTCAAGAACGCGAGATCCAAACTCCATGACGCACTGCGAATGATATTTTCGCCGAGCTGAGACTCGAAGGACATTCCATCGGCAACAAGTTCCGAGGAAGCATTCACGTAAAGGGCGAGCTTGTTTGCGTGCAGCTCGATCAATCGGACTTTGCCCGTCTGGGGGGTGTTGCTGGCGAGCTCATTCACCCAGGCCGCCTGCAAACCGAATGGCGAACTGGAGCTATTGTCGCTGGCATCATAGCCAGCAAGTTTGTGATTGTCGGATGTCATCGGGGTGATGCGTGCCCGGCTCATGACGATGCTGTCCTCGATAGCCGCGTCCAGCATCTCTGCAGACCAGGTCTCAGGAACCAAAAAGCCGCCTTGCGCAGGAACGGCCTCATTCATCGAAGAGGCAAAGATTGCGCCGCGCAGGTTGGGGTGGTACTGGGTATGCGCATTGTGGACGGCGGCAAAGAATTGCTCAGCCGATGCGAAACCGTCATTCGAAAGATTGCTGCCAAAAAGGTCGCGATACTTTGCGCCTACTTTGCCAGGACCGCGCCGCGCCGGCGCCGCACCGTTATCATAACCAGGAGCACCAAGCGCGATGGCTGTTACTGTATTAGGGTAATCGGTTGCGGGCATGTTCCGCTCGTCAGCCATCTCCGCTTCTTTCTCGGCAATGGCTACATCATTTTTCTTCAGTTCGATCATGCGCTGAGAAAATTCTTTATCTTCCTCGGCGCTTAGTTCGCGGCCTTCCAGTTTCGCTTTGTCGAGTAGGGTCTGGTTAGCTTTGGTTACATCGATCTTGCGCTGCCGCAGCGCGTGGATATTGGTTTGCATGATTGCTTTTCTCCGTAGATCAGATTTGTGTTCTGGCGAGCACAATGGCGCGCACAGTTTGCGCTCGCGCTCTGCAGTTCGCCCGCGAATCTATGGATTCGTGGACTCTCCGCTTCGCTTGAGTGCCTTACTGCGCCGCGCCCGCGTGATCTATGGATCAAGCTGCTTTGGCGTTTGCTGGAACCTTAGGGTTCCGAAGCTTTGTGAGGATCGTTGGACCCTCGAAAGCACAAGATATCACAATAGTTGACTCAGTCAACTAATCTCTTTTGGTTCATCCACGTCAAGCCCATACGACCGCTTCAGGTCGTTGATGTGCCGCTTGGCTGCTAGCTTTTCAAACTTGTTAGCAATCACCGGTAGGCTCATCACGTAATTCACATAGGAATCAAGTTGTTCAAATTTGGTCTTGCTCTTGAGGTCTGGCGTCTTGTTGTCCGGGAAGATGTAATCGCCGGCGCGCTGACAGGCGTAACGATGTGCGACCGCGGAAGCGTTCTCATACGAGCGATGCTTCGCCTTGAGCTTTGCGATAAAGCCCACGGCGACCGGCCAGCCATGAACTAGCGCCGCGCGGGCCTGATCGAAGTCTTCCAGGAGTGCCTTGAGCTGTTCGCAGCCCAGCTTGTGGCTGAGACACTCGCCCGAGAAAGAAGCATATGCGCCTATCGTCCACCATTCCGGCGCATCGTCAAACGACTTGTGGAAGTTCGCATGCCGCAATGCGGGATACAAATCCTCTGGCGACAACTTATGCTTTTTCGAGAGGCGTGCGTCCATCTGCTCAATATCGGTTCGGGTCGCGATGTCCTCTCGCGTCCGCAGTCGTTTTTGCGCTCTTGGCATGTTTTAGTCCTTTCGTAAAATACTTTCGATATCTAGCGACAATTGACGGAAGCACTTCAACGCGGCATTCCGTGAATCTCTCAATACGAGACACGCGGGATGTTGTTTAGGCACCCCAAACCGATCTCTCACAATCGGCCCGTCTGCGGTTAAGATCGATTGCGCCTGTCGCATCTCGTCAAACGCTTCCAGACCAATACCCAAGAGCACGAATGCGGCACTATCTAATTGCCAGCCGGCCGCTACATCGGTCCAGATGCCCTGTGCCTCAACAGACAACTTGTCTGGTGCTTTCTTGCTCGAAATCTGCTTTTTAGCCATTTTCACCCCAATATCTCATAAGCTTTTTGGAGACCCGTAAAACAATGACTCCGGAACGGTCTGGGATAGCGAAAGTGTAGAGATTTGACCCCACCCCGGTATGTGTGGGCATATGGAAACCTGCTTGGAGTTCCTCGCGCGGCTTCTCTGTCATCGCAACCATGTCTAGCCTCACTCAAGTTGAATCTGTGGCACCACGCGGCTTGGCGCAGTGCGCGCGCACTATTTCCCTTAACCTAGTTGACTGTCATATCTGTCTGTCGCGCGACTTTCGGCACTTGCTTTATGCTGCACCGGAAAAACTCGATTGGCGACCCGCCGTTTTGACTAATCCAGCAGACTAGTGAAGGCGGATTGAGTTCCATTGCAAACGCGACTCTGCTCCGGCCCGTGTCTAAGTCCTTGGCGACTTGTGCTCGTATAGATTCCGGAGTCTCGCCGATTGCCTGTGTGAGCAGATCGTTCAGCCCTGTTGCAATTTGCTCTAGGGATTCTTCCTGCTTTGTCATTTCGTCTCCTGGATTAGTTTCGTGGTGATTGGGTACCTGTGTGGAATCTCTTCTCTCCGACCGGGCTTCGAAAGCAGCTTCAAGGCTCCTAGGGCTTGCTGTTTGGTCGAGCCAAAACCAACGTGCAGAATCCCGCGCGAGTGTGCAGAAGCGCGCCAGGAATCCCCCCGCTTTGAAAGTTGGATATTGGGAATTCTTTGCTCAATTTGTTCACCTGTCCCGTCCCAAAACCCCTTAGTAAAAGAGTTTTGGGACACCCTTCCTCCGGCAGGGAGAACTTGACGTTCTCTCTCCTGCCAGTCGGGGTCTGGCCCTTGTCCGGAAACTGTCCCGCAGGTTTTGGGACACTTCATTGAATCTCCTCCGATTTCGATTCCCCCAGCCATCTTTCGACTGTGCTCTTGCCAATACTTAACGCTTTGCCGATCTCGCGATAGCTCTTGCCTAGTGCGCGTAACCGGAAGGCTTCCGCAACCTTCTCCTCCGCTATTGCCGGACGCCCGCCCTTTTCTTTTGAAACATGGTCGGATAGTTCGCCGGCGAAGCCCGGAGGCTCGGTCAATTCGAAATACCCGGTCGCGTCCAGCGAGGGGCGGCCTTGAATGATGAACGGTTCACACGGCAGGAAATCCCGCGGTTTGACGTTCTGCACGTAGATGCGATTCTGCTCAGAATCAATTTGCCGGATGCCCCAGCACGTGGCCAGCATCGCGCCGATGTCGCCTGTACCGCGAAGGATGTTCTCCAAGCTCATGTACGTATCCTTGCCGAAACTCTTGGGCGAATGGTGAGCCCCGGTAATTGTCCGAGCACCGGCCCGCTGCAAATTGAATAGATTCTCTGCAAACTCCGCATTTTCCGCCGCGTCGTTTTCATCCCCCGATTTGAATCGCGTGACCGTATCGAGAAAGACATCGGAACCTGGAACTTCCCGGAGTAGCCGCGGATCATTCAGGGAGATGGGCTTCTTGGAAAGGGTCCGAACCAGTAATCGCCCTTCGCGAACATAATCCGCAAGACCGAATATTTTCAGCCGATGCGCGAAAGGACTCAGCCCGCATTCGGGAATCAGGTAGATTACTTTTTTCGCGGGGTCATTCACGGCGAAGCGGTGAAACAGTTTCCCGCCCTCGAGTAAGGCGCGCACCATTGCAAGCATGATGAGAGTTTTGCCGTGTCCTGAGAGCCCGCCGATCAGCGTGATGCCCTGTTCCTGCAGGAATCCGTCTATTGCAAAACTGACAGGCGGAACATTCAGGATCTCTTCGTATGTATGCCCCAGGGTTTCGCCGCTGCAACGTTCGCTGAGTGCTTCTTGAAGCGAAGCCACGATGTGATTAGGCTCTTCACCATCTACTGCTCGTGATTTGGCGATCTCCAGTCCATTCAGAAGGCGACGCCGCTCTGATGTCTTTAGGACAATGGCAACATATTCTTTCGTGGATTCCGGAATGCAGCCATCGACTAGTCCGCTGATATAGGCTTCGCCGCCCACGGTTTGCAAATTACCGCTGGCTCGGAGATGCTCGCAGAGCAGGACGGGTTCAATAGCTATGCCGTCCGCATCCATCGCTGCCACGCCCCGGTAAATGATCCGATGCGAGGACAGCAGGAAATCATCGGCACTGAGTATGTCAGTCTCCCGAAAACGCTTTGGTTCGGTCAGGATGGCACCCAACAGCGCTCTTTCGGCATCCGGTGCCATCGGTAATTGAGGGATCGTCTCAGCCATTGCTACAGCGCTACTCACGGTAGCTCCGATCTGGCGTGAGATCGCCGAATAGGTCAGCATTTCTCTGCTGACTCGCACGACGTTCGCGATTGGATGGAATGGGCGGGCTGCCAAGCTTGTAGAAACCATGCTTGCTCAGTCCATCGTGGAACTGCACTCGATTACTGATTAGCCAACCCTTTCGTCGCAGGCTCCAGATCCGAGCGGGATAGCCCAAGCTGATTCGACTCAGCGCGACGGATGGCACCCAGTTCGGCCAGGAGGATTCGAGTAATGCGAGGATTCTCTGCTCCTGCGTCGGTTTCTTGGTTGAGGCGGACATGGGGATTACTCCGCCGCGCACAGCCGCTCAAGGTAAAGGCGCGAAAAGAGCACGCGATCACCAATGCGGAGCGGTTGCAGGTTGCCTTTTTTGATCTGACTCCAGATCAGCGATTCGGATATTCCGAGATAGGTAGAGGTTTCGCGGACATTCAATAAGGGTTTCGCATTGCTTGCTGCTTCATTGGTCTTCGCCATCTTTTGTGCTCCTGCTGCGAATTTGTGTTGACTCGCTCTAACTGTAGGTGTAGGTTTTCTATCATGCAACGAAAAAGAGTATTACCGTTAAAAAGCGTTAGCGTTCCCAACACAATTGCCGTCTTACTGGAGGAACCCGACTACGACAAGCGGGCTGGAGTCGGCTACATCAAGAGCGGCGTCTACATGAAGGGACGCCCTGTGCGTACTGTGCGGGCAAAAGAACTGCAATCACGCGATCTGCTTCAGCAGGTTGCGGGCGAGACCCCCGGCTGGGTTGATTTTCTCTGCGGAATAAAGAAACTGCAGCAGCTCGAAGGCGAGTCGCGGGACCCGGTAGTACTGCGAGACGCCTATCGCCTCATGGCTCCCACGCTGGGCTTCGATCCTAAGCAGACAGTGCCAGAAAACTTCGACAGCATGCTAAGCCTGTCTCTCGTGTTCGCTCTGGACGGCCTGCGAGTAGTGTTCTGGCGTACCAAACCGAACAAGCGGGGCGACACACGTTTACTACCTGGACTCTTTGCCCCGAATCTTAAGACCGCCGCTGCCGCCTGTTGGCTTCTAGCCCCGGAGCTGCGCGTTTGCACGCATTGTGACCGGATATTCATTGCTAAACGCCCGCGTCAGACCGCCTGTAAAGTGGAATGCCGCGAAGCCCATCGCATTGCCCGTTTTTGGGCGAAGAAGCGCGGAAAGGCACTCGCATGAGCGTCCTGAAGATTGGCAAGTTCTATCACTACAGGTTCGAATGCGATGGCAAAGTCATCCGCAGAAGCACTAAGCAGGGCGATCGCCGCACCGCTGTGGTGATGGAAGCGGAACACCGGACATCTCTCGCCCGCGGTAAAACTGCCCTGATAGAGAAGCCGAGGGTTCCGGCGCTGAGAGATTTTCTGTCGCAGCGTCTTCTGCCGTGGGTTGCGAAGCAAAAGCCTACAACCGCGACATGGTTCCGGTCCGGCATAAAGCCAATGCTCGAATCTCCAATCGCTAAGGTGGCAATGGATGAAATCACCAGCGAGCAGATCAGTGATTACGTCGCCCATCGCAGCGGGCGTGCCACTGGGACAATCAACCGCGAACTCCGGGTGTTGCGTCGGTGTTTACGGTTGGCTGTGGAATGGAATGTCCTCCAGACGGCGCCAGCAATATCGATGGCAGGACCGGAGACAAAGCGCGAGCGCGTGGTAAGTGATGAGGAGTTCAGCCGCTACAGCGCATGTGCTTCGCCACTGCTCGCGGATGTTGCGAGGATCCTATTTGAAAGCGGACTCCGGCCGGAGGAATGCCATCGCTTGGAATGGCCAGATATCAGCTTCGCAGAAGGGCGCCACGGCAGCTTATTGGTGAGGCGCGGAAAAACCGATGCGGCCAGGCGCAAGCTCCCATTAACTCGAACTGTACGTGCCGTACTGGAAACACGCTGGCAGGGTGCCGGAAGTCCGGAGACTGGATTCGTGTTCCCTGCGCCCACACGTTGCAGGCACATGGATCACAGCACCCTGAAGAAGCAGCATCGCCGCGCTGTCCGATCATCTGGCGTGCAACCGTTCGTTATCTACTCGCTGCGGCATTCATTCGCTACGCGGATTGCGCCGCATGTGGATGCGTGGACATTGTGCAAGATCATGGGATGGTCCTCATTGGCCGTCGCCATGACTTACATCCATGCCAATGAAAAAAATGTGCTGGCCGCATTTTCCGGTCAAGAAAACCGTCATGCTGACGAACTCCAAACAAAAAACCAGCCGGCGGGAAATTCGCAAGCTATTGAGGATTTAGAGGGATACATGGTGAGCGCGGCAGGACTCGAACCTGCGACCCATGCCTTAAAAGGGCATTGCTCTACCAACTGAGCTACGCGCCCACATCTTCAACCTTAAAATCTAACATATTGCAACGATTGGAATCGGCGAGCCGCTACTGTGGGGTCCATTGGGGATGAGCGCTGAGTAGTCCGTGCACGGCCAGAATGCGATACGCGATCATGAGCCCGAAACCAAGGCTGAGCAAGCCGGACCCCAGTGCGAGCCGCCGGGAAAAAGCGCCGCTGCCGAGCGCCACGTGAAGGGAAGAAGCGATGCTCATAGTGATCAGCATCATGCCCGCGATTGTGCCCGCTCCGAAGACCAGAAGGTATGCAATCGCCCAGCGTGGTTCGCGGATGGTGGTCAGAACCAGCAGGGCAACAGCCGATGACCCCGCCAGTCCATGAACGACTCCCACTACCAGCGGCCGAATCATCCGGTACACCCCGGATTTTGAAAATGCTTCATCAACCCGCGCCAGCGGAGTCCGATCGAGCGAGTGCGGGTGAGACTCCGGTTCGTGTCCGTGTGGATGAGAATGGATGTAATCTCCATGCAGATGGGTGTGGGAGTGGATCAGTTGCGAAGCTTCCCGGTTTGGACCATTGAAGAAGCCCCATATGTTCGCGGTGCCAAGCACAACCAGCATGAGGCCAACCGCGAGCTCAACGCTCAAACCGATCCGCGGAGGAATCACCAAATCGAAAAGAATGATGGCCGTGCCGACCCCGAAAATGGTCAACGTATGTCCGACGCCCCAAGATAGACCGATCCAGGCAGACTTCGAAACTTGCCGCTCACGGCTGACGATCGCAGTCACGGCAATCACGTGGTCGGGATCGGTCGCGTGACGCATCCCTAAAAAGAATCCGAGAGCGACAATAGAAAGAAAATTGACCATTCGCCAAATCCGGTGCCTAACTCCTCTCGCGCAAGGAATCGAAGGCTTCCTCGGGTGTCCTCACCACTTTCAGGTTCGGGCGCGTTTCTTCCGCCAGCGCTTGAAACATTCGCGCCAGCCGAAAAATGAGTCCCGGGGCGGCAATCACTACGTGCTTGGATTCCCGATGAAACAGGCTTTCCTCGCCTGCGACACGCCTCAATGTTTCGGTTGAGGCCCGCAACTCCGTCACTCCTCTTAAGTCAACAATCTCGGAAAAGCTGGGATCAAAGGCTGGATGCGACCGGATAGTGTGGGCATGCTGCAAAAATTCCTCCTCCGACACGTCACCATGAAACGCGGAATAAACCAGCCTGCGGTCAGGGTGAATAGTGAGCGATACCGGCATGGTTTCAGCACGAAGAATCTGGAGACGCACCTCTGAACGACGCAAAAATTATGCGCCGCGGAGTTCTTCTAATTGTTACTTGGGACGCGTGCTATCCGTGACCGCCCGAGAGTTCTTTGACAATGTTGCTTACGAACACCTTTGCGTCCCCAAACAGCATCAGGGTCTGGTCCATGTAGTAAAGAGGATTATCTATTCCGGCAAATCCGGGATTCATGCTGCGCTTGATGACCATTACAGTGCGTGATCTTTCCACGTCGAGCACCGGCATGCCGTAAATGGGGCTCGACTGGTCGGTCTTGGCGGCGGGATTGGTCACGTCGTTCGCGCCAATAATCAGCGAGACATCCGTCTGCGGAAAGTCCCCGTTGATGTCATCCATTTCCATCAGGCGATCGTAAGGGACGTCGGCTTCGGCGAGCAGCACATTCATATGTCCGGGCATACGTCCGGCTACGGGATGAATCGCAAAGCGCACATCAATTCCCCGCTTGGTTAACGAGTCATACAGTTCGCGGACCTTGTGCTGCGCCTGCGCTACTGCCATGCCATATCCCGGCACAATGACAACTTTGCTCGCGGCCGCCAGAATTCCCGCAGCTTCATCGGGACTCGCGCTCTTCACCGGTCTTGTTTCCTGTGCCCCCGCGGCTGTCGGTGCGACTTGCCCGAAAGCCCCGAACAACACATTCGTAAACGACCGGTTCATCGCCTTCGACATGATTACCGAGAGAATGAATCCGGAAGAACCGTCGAGCGCGCCGGCGATAATTAATAGCTTGTTGTTCAGCACAAACCCCATTGCCGCCGCTGAGAGTCCGGCATAGGAATTCAGAAGCGAGATCACGGTTGGCATGTCGGCTCCGCCGATTGGAATCACCAGCATGATGCCAAACACCAGAGCGATCCCGACCATCACCGGATAAAGATGAGTTGCGCCAGGATTACGTACAAGGTAAACGGCGATGACAATCGCGATGACCAGCATTGAAAGGTTAACAATGTTTTGTCCTTTGAATGTGATCGGTCGTTGCGGCAAGACTTCTTGCAGTTTTCCCGCGGCCATCAAGCTTCCGGTCACTGTCAATCCGCCGAGTATGACCTCGCAACACAGCACAGACATCATGAACGGCTGCACATTCGGCGCGCGCAAATAAAACTCCGCGCTACCAACCAAGGTTACGCAGAAAGCGCCAAATGCGTGACTAAGCGCGGTCCGCTGCGGCACCGCTGTCATTTGCACCAGGCCGAGCGGAACGCCGATGCCCGAGCCGATCACCAGCGCGACCAGAATCCACTTATATTCAACGATGCCGTGCTGCAAAAGGGTGCCGCCAATGGCCAGCACCATGCCGATTTCGCCGGCCAGAATTCCGCGCCGCGCAGTCGCCGGCGTGTTCATCCACTTGAGCGCCAGAATGAACAGCGCGCTCGCCACCAGATAGATCAGTTCGATGATGTGCTGCTGATTGCCCGCGAAGTCGGTCATGATTTTGCCGGGGCTCCCAGCGCGCCCGGTTTTGGCGTGCTGGGGCTAGGACGGCTGGACTTGAACATTCTCAGCATTCGATCGGTAATCAGAAATCCGCCGACGATGTTGCTGGTGGCCGCGATTACTGCCAACATCCCCAAGATGAATGAAAGCCGGCTCTCGTGTTTGCCGACGAGCACTATCGCGCCGACAACCGCAATCGCGTCCAGAGCATTTGTGATTGACATCAGTGGCGTGTGCAGTAGAGGCGAAATCCGCTTGATCACTTCAAAGCCAATGAACGCCGCCAGCATGAAGACGAACAAACCATCAATTAGAGAAGAACCCATCAATACTCTCCATCTCTCCTTACGGTCTTTGCACCGCCTCTGCGGACGCTACCGTCAAAAGCTTTTAACCGCAGAGGTCGCAGAGAAAATCCGCAAAGGTTCGCAAAGGAATTATCCCTGAGCTACCAGCGCCGGTAGTCCCAACAACTCCCTCACCCGCGCATTCACCACTTCTCCACCCTGCGTCAACAAAGTGTCGCGGATGATGTCGTCACTCTCTGCCGGACGCACTTTTCCATCCTTTACTAGATTCGCGAGAAACGCCGTCAAATTCCGCGCGTACATTTGGCTGGCATGATGCGGCACTCCGGCTGCCAAGTTAATTTTTCCTATCAGCGTGACTCCGTGCTCGACGACGATTTCTCCCGGCCGGGTCAGCTCGCAATTGCCGCCGCGCTCCGCCGCCAAATCTAGAATCACGGACCCGGGTGCCATGCCCCTCACCATTTCCGCCGTCACCAGCACCGGAGCCTTCTTCCCCGGCACTACCGCCGTCGTGATTACCGCATCGCTCTCCGCCACCACGCGTCCTAGCAATTCGCGCTGTTTGGCATAGAAAGTTTCATCCTGCGCCTTGGCATATCCGCGCGCATCTTGCGCATCCTGTGTTTCCAGTGGAAGCTCAACGAATCTCGCACCCAAACTCTGCACCTGCTCCTTAGCAACTGGACGCACATCGTAACCTGAAATCACTGCTCCCAGCCGCTTTGCCGTCGCAATCGCCTGCAATCCAGCAACGCCCGCTCCAATGACTAGGACGCGCGACGGAGTAATCGTCCCCGCAGCCGTCGTCATCATAGGAAAAATTCGTGGCAGAGTATTGGCCACGATAAGCACGGCTTTATATCCGGCAATCGACGCCATGGATGAGAGTGCGTCCATGCTCTGCGCCCGCGTGCTGCGCGGCATGAGCTCCACTGCAAACGACGTCACGCCAGTCTGCGCCACCTGCCGTACCATTTCCGCCGAGCTCAGCGGACGCAAAAAGCCTACGAGCACCTGTCCACGGCGCATCAACTCCAGATCGCTTCCACCATTTTTGTCGTTGGCGCCGTGACACAGCACTTGCACAATGATGTCACACTGCGAGAAGACGGCCTTACGATCCGGCAGCACCTTTGCGCCCTTCTCCTGATATTGCAAATCGGGATACCCCGCTTCGATGCCCGCGCCAACCTGAATAGCAACCTCGAGCCCTGCCTTGGCGAGCATGGGCACGACAACGGGGGTAAGAGCAACCCGCCGCTCTCCCGGATAAATTTCTTTTGGAACGCCGACGATCACTGCCGCTGGTCCTTTCAGGGAACAGGTATTGTATCCGGACTACCGATGAAGGCAAAATGCGGGTCCGCACCGAAGACGAGTGATGGCTGAAATTTGGGCCATGAGCTCTCGCGGAAATAGCGGAGCTCGCCTTAGAACCTGTATCCACAGGCATTCTGTTCGTACTCCGAAAGGATTTGGCTCCGGCATGACTTGTTTGCGCGTTACGCAATTGCCCAATACGCCAGAATTTGGGACTTGATTAACTTCGCTTGGCCGGCCCAGAAGCCTGCCCAGAAGCCTTGCTGGAAGCCGATTTCCCTGTTACCCTGTTTGGGGTTTACTGGAACGGCTAATGATTCCGAGTGTCTGCTGGGCTGTTGACACAGTAGGCTTAGGAATCCAGAGATTTAAATGTCAGGGATA
>WNGF01000881.1_pt1 | contig 83955 bp, 75 predicted proteins | sample 5400641 | NCBI WGS metagenome assembly WNGF01 (sample SAMN13153371, study PRJNA577476) | soil metagenome | isolation source: 80 cm soil or saprolite under grassland replicate 2 | place: USA:California | collected 2016-06-15 | reverse complement strand
ATTCAGCGAAGGAGCTGAGTTCTGCTCGTTGTTTTGCCGCACGTTTGGTGGAGGGTTTGCCTGCTTCGGCGGCACTTCGCTTGCCAGCGCCGTCGGAAAGAGCTCCGGCCACCTCAGGCGCGATGTCGTCCGTTCGGATTGGCAGCTGGATAATTTCGAATCAAGAAACTCGCCGGCATTTCTGTCGTACTCGTACTTTGTCCAGCAATGACCGTCGTCATCGGAGTAGGCGAGGAAGCCCGCACGGCCAACAATCCACAGCCGGTGTCCGCTGCCGATGTTTTGCAACGCGACGCCGAAGATCTTGCCGGAGATCTCCGGCAGCGCCGCATCGGCTCCGCGCACCACGGGCTCGTCCCACCAGCCAGGCGAGAGAAAGGCATGGCCCGTACCCGCGAGCTCCCGCGTGTCCCACGAACGCAGGCGCAAGTACCAGGCAAGAGAGGCCAGGAGAAGAAGGCCGGCCGACAAAGCCAACCACATAATGCGCGGGGGCCTCAAGAGGAATCCAGGCGCAGCCCCGCCCGGCCTCTTCTGGCCCGGGTCAATGGGCACATTGAGATTGGGCTCCTCGCGTTCCAGATGGGCCTCCCTTCCATTCGCTTACTTCTAACGCGTGCAGTACGTTGCGCGAAAGTTAACGAAAGAGGTTCGAGCGGCAGAAAGGCGCCCGTCGGACCCAGCACGTCGCTCTCGATCCCGAGAACGCGGCAGAATAGCAGCGGCCCTGGAGCCTCGTCAAGAAACGCTTGCAATTGCAGTGGGCCGGTGTGACCTAATCAAAGAGGCTGCTGGTGAATTGTTCGAAGGGCATTTTCCACCCCAACGAGCCAACTCCGGGCTCGTCGGGGACCCCGTTGTTGAGAATCGTGGTTCCAGATTAGCTGCGAGATATGTTGCATCCAGAGCCGCTCAATTCTTCAGGTATTTGGATTTTTGGCACTCTGTTGACTTTTGGTGTAGGATGCTTCCCGATTTTATGTCCGACCTCAAACACCCGTTGGAATCTCGTCTCAGCCAGGAACCGGAGGACTTCGGGCCTCCCCGAGGCACTCTCGCCATCGTGGGCGCCTTTGGAGTGCTCTTCCTGCTTGGCTTTTTGATCTTTTACGTCTATCTATTCATGCAGAGAGGCGCTCCCACTCTCAGGTAAGCGTATGCACGTTGAGTTTTACGAGAAGATCTGGATGTGGGCGGCTGCGGGGCTGCTGGTGTTGTTTGTGGGCATCATGTTGCTCACCGCCGCCGCTCAGGCTGTCCATCCGCCCAGCCATGTGGAAACCATCGATCCGCAAACACTCTCCACCAACACGGAGTTCAAGCCAGGCGTCGCCCTGCAGCCCGACGGCAGTGCTACCGTGACCGTCATCGGTGAGATGTATGACTTTCGTCCGGACCCGATTGAGGTGCCTGCGAACCGTCCGGTCACCTTCCGCATCACCAGCGCTGACGTGATGCATGGATTTGAAGTTGTGGGCACCAATGCGAACGCCATGATGATCCCCGGCTATGTCAGCCAGTTCACCATCGTCTTTAAGCCGGGCGAATACACCATAGGTTGCAATGAATACTGCGGCATCATGCACCACAACATGGTTGGCAAGCTGATCGTGAAGTAATAAGGAGTAAAGATGACCAACCGATATACGCTCGCCGCCGCTCATATCGCCATTGCGGTCGCGGCCTTCGGAGTGGCTGCCTTGATGGGATTGGTGCAGGCGCTCTCCATCGCCGATATTAAGTTCCCGTTCCGAAGCGAGTCCTTTTATTACATCTCGGTCACCGCCCATGGCGTGCTCATGGCCCTGGTCTTCACCACCTTCTTCATCATGGGCTTCGGTTATGTGCTGGCCCAGGAACTGTTGGGGCGCATTGTCGGCAAGGGCGCCGGGTGGTTCGCTTTGGTGCTTGCAGCCGTTGGATCGGTGGCGGCGGCCGTCACCGTCCTGCAGGGCAAGAGCACGGTCTTATACACGTTCTATCCGCCGCTGCAAGCTCATCCGCTGTTTTACATAGGGGCCACGATGCTGGTTGTGGGCTCCTGGATTTGGGGCGGCGTGATCATTGCCAGCTATCTCAGTTGGCGGCGCGAAAACCCGGGTAAGCCTGTCCCGCTTTCGATCCACGGCATGCTCGCGACCATCTTCATCTGGTATATGGCTACTGCCGGGTTGGCGATTGAGGTCCTCGGGATGCTGATCCCCTGGTCGCTCGGCTGGGTGAAGACCGTCGATCCGCTGCTGGCGCGAACGTATTTCTGGTGGTTTGGTCATCCGTTGGTTTACTTCTGGCTGCTTCCGGCTTATGTGCTCTGGTACACGGTATTGCCGCAGGTAGCGGGGGGGCGGCTCTTCAGTGACTCACTCGGCCGCATGGTCTTCATCATGTTCGTGGTGCTGTCGGTCCCGGTGGGATTTCACCATCAGTTCGCAGACCCCGGGGTAACCGCGGGATGGAAGCTCGCGCACATGGTTTTGACATACGCGGTGATGTATCCGAGCTTCGTCACTGCATTCAGCATCATCGCCTCGCTTGAAGTAGCGGGCCGCATCAAAGGCGCCAAGGGCCTGTTCGACTGGATCGGCAAACTGCCCTGGGGCGATCCGGTCTTCGCGTGCATCGCGCTCGGCATCATCGGATTCATCTTTGGCGGCTTCGGAGGCGCCATCAATGCCGCCTATGCCATGAACTCCATGGTCCACAACACCGCCTGGATTCATGGGCATTTCCATCTCACCCTTGGTACCACGGTCGCCCTCTCGTTTATGGGAGGAGTCTACTGGCTTCTGCCACGTATGCTCGGACGCGAGCTGCGGTTGCGCGCCTTGGCGCGAATCCAACCCTATCTTTGGTTCCTGGGCATGGCTTTGTTCAGCACCAGCTACCACATCGCCGGCTTGCGTGGAATGCCGCGTCGCGTTTACAGCGGCGCGCTCACCGGAGACTATGGCGCGCAATGGCACGGGCTGACACAGATCGCCGCTGTGGGCGCCGTGGTTCTTTTGATCAGCGCGTGGCTGTTCGTCCTGGTAGCGATCGCCACATGGTTCGGCGCCAGGCAGGCGACCGCGCTCCCGTTTGAGTTCGCCGTGCCCTTGCGGCCGCCGGTCTACAGTTTGTGGGACAGGTTCGGGGTTTGGGTGACACTCGCAGTGGTGCTGGTGATTGCTGCCTACGGCATCCCTCTCAGTTTCCTGATCAGCCATCCGCGCTTCGGCTCGCCCCCATACCAGCCGTTCTAGGCAGACCGTTCGTGGCCGCCCAGGAGATTGCGCACTGCCGCAATTCTCCCTTCATCCCTTCAATTTCGAACGGAGGAGGTCCCTCGCCCGGCGTAACGCAGTTTCGGTTACAAGCTTCTGCCTCACGATGCGACTGCTAATCTCGCGTTTGCGGCGAGCGTGCACCCGAACGCGAGTCACTCTTGCCACAGTTGGGACAGGTATGGATCTCGTCGATGGAGCCGGAAGTGTCCCCTTCGAGGTACACAAACTTTTCTGCGTGCTGATTCATCTCGCATCCACAATCGCTGCAGATCATCTTTTCGGCCATCGGTTCCTCCTGCTTATGCAAGCTCGATGTTTTCCCGGCCATAGCGCAGAGTCTTCGCCATCCAGATGAGCTCTTTCAGAAACTTGTCGGTACGCGAAAGATAAGCTTGGTCCAGCAATTTGCCATCGGCGTTGAACACGGTCTGCACACTGGAAAAGTTCACGTCCCAAAAGATCGTTACTAGCCCGAGCTCGCGCAGTACCGGCAGCAGATCCTCAATGCCGCGTGCGCCGCCGAACGGTCCGGCCGATACGCCGACCACTCCAGCCGCCTTGTGGATGTACTCCTTCAGACAACTGTCGAGCACATGTTTCAGGAGGCCGGAATAGCCGTGATTGTATTCGGGCGAGACGATCGCAAGGGCATCGGCGCGATTCATTTTGGACGAAAACTCCGGATGCTTGATGGCTTCCCCGGCATCGTCGACCGGAAGAGGCAGCGAACAGATATCAATGAGCTCGGTCTCGATCCCGGGCCGCTGTGCGAGTTCAGCGCACACTAGACGCGCAGCGAATTCACTCATGCGCCCCTTCCGGGCCGTACCAAGGATGACCGGGATGAACAATGGTCGGTTGAGGTCCATCAGTTACCTCCTGGCAACGTCTCCTGCTTACATATCCTATTCCTTCATCCGCGTTGTGCTCCCACTCCTGCGCGGCGGACGGTAAAACCCTCGCGCGGAGGCGCAAAACGCAGCTGGCTAGCAATGTCCCGCTTTGGAAGACAGTTCCGAATGCGAATGCACTCCCGTCCTTGCACCACAAAAAAAACAAGCATTTGCTTTCATCTCGCAGATACTTGTCTACACAGTGCTTGTGCGGCCACCGTCCGCGCCGCGCTGGCCGTCAGTACTCAGTCCAACCAACAGTTGTGCAAAAGGGTTTCAGGTCACATATGCCTTCTAAGTGACGGTGCGAAGCTCTGCCCAGGAGTGCAAGGATGGGTGTAAGCCGAGGCGTGTTGAGTGCTGGTTCCGAGTTATGTTCCGAGTTATTGCCCTGCAAGAGCGAGGCCCCGCAGTGGTACGCGGTGCACACCTTTCCGCGGCACGAAAAGCGGGTCGCCGAGCATCTGCGGCTGAAATCAATCGAGAGCTTCCTGCCGCTGTACCGCAGCAGGCGGCGATGGAAGAACGGTCTGCGCGCCGAACTCGAGCTGCCCTTGTTTCCTGGTTATCTGTTTACCCGGCTTTCCCGCTGCGAGTGGACCTCTGTTCTGCAAGCGCCCAGCGTGGTCACTCTGGTCGGATGGCGCGGTCAACCGCAGGCGATTCCGGAGGGGGAGGTCGATACCGTCCGCCGCTCGCTGGAATTCCTCAAGGCCGAACCGCACCCCTTTCTTGCCGTCGGGGACCGGGTGCGCATCGTCTCCGGCCCGCTGGATGGAGTCCAAGGACTGCTGGTGCGCAGAAAGCAGGATTTTCGCGTGGTGCTCTCGGTTGAGGTCCTGGCGCGCTCCATGGCGGTCGAGGTCGATATGGACGCCATCGTTAAAATCCCTGCCGCCTAGGGCGGCGCAATCGAAACTGCATCGGGCGCGTCTCCCTGGCAATTCTCCGTTTCCGCGAAACCCTAATGCCGCACAAAAAGGAAGAGCTACTGAAAGCCGCAACTTATATTTTTGCGCAGAAGGGCTATCGAGGCGCCAGCACGCGGGCCATAGCCAGGCGAGCGCAGGTCAACGAAGGCAGCATCTATCGCCTCTTTGGAAGCAAGCGGCGGCTTTATTGGGCGGTGTTGGAGGAGAGCCTCAACGCTGCCTGCAGCTTTCTCGCTGCGCAAAAAGAGAACAGCCCGGAGGAGATCCTCGCGGCATGGACCCAGGCAAGCAAAACGGACCTGGTGGCCATGCGATTGCTGCATTTCGCAATTCTGGAGGGCGCGCCGGAAGGGCGCAAGGTCGCGAAGCAATCCCTTGCGCAACTCTACCTACCTTTGTCCGAGTACGTCGAGGGGCTAAAACAGCGAGGCACGATCGGCAGCAAAGTTCCGACGTGGGCCGCCGCTCTGGCCCTGGCTTGCCTGGCGGGCTATCCCATGTTCTTCGAAGCAGGCGGCGACTACCTGTTTGCCGCCGATCCGGCGCTGCCGCGCTACTACGCGCAGATCTGGTTGCACGGCGTGGAAGAAAAAGCAACCGAGGCCGAGGCAGCGAACCTCACTGGCGGGCATGGCCTCTGAACTGGTCGGCCGGCTCGCCCAGAATCAAGTTGACCCATTGCAAGCCCACCTATTGGGATTTGAAAGGAGCAGAGATGTCCAACCACGGATTGGGGAGTAGGCTGCTTTGCTGTGTGATGCTATGCGTCCTGCCGACCGCACTGATGAGCAGCGACCAGGGCGCGATGCTGTACGGGACGGGAAGGGTAACCGTCAATGCCAGGCCGGTGAGCCGCACCGCGGCTGTATTCGCGGGAGACAAAATTCAAACCGGGGGTGATGCGAGCGTCACACTCGCCGTTCAGGGAACGCGGGTGAATATGCCCGCGAACTCCTCAATCGTTTACCAGCCGAATCGGATTCGGATGGAGTACGGCCGCGCCCTGTTCGAGACCAAGAAGGGCGCCGGGGCGGAGCTGGCGGGACTGAGCATTCGACCGGCGGCCGCAAGCGCCAAATTTCAGCTCACCAGGACAGCGAAAGTCATCCAAGTCGCGGCACTTGACGGTCCGTTGGCGGTGAGCGATGGCCTGCACACGGTGCAGCTTTCGCCAGGCCAGGAGATGAGCCGGCTGCAGCCGCCCGCCAATCCTCAGGAGCCGCCAGCCGCCGGCGGCAAAGCCGCCTCCACGGCAGGCACAACGACTGCGCCAGCGCCGGCCGTGAGCGGGGGCATTCCAGGATGGGTCATAGCCGCCGCCGTGGCCACGGCGGCCGGCGGTACGGTGGGCGGGCTGGCCGCAGCCGGTACATTTTCCGAAGAAAATCCTCCGAGTCCCTCCCAGCCCTAGCGTCGGCTTCCACCCCAGCTTGCGGCCACCCCGGCGCGCCAAAAGCGGGCGTGCCGGAGACCCCTTTCGCGAGGCGTCGCGCCTATTGATGGGGGATCGCGTCGCGCCGCCTGTTCTGCGCCACCTGTTTGTGCTGAAAGAACGGCCGTCACCGCCCAAAGAGAGTGAAAAAAGAGAGTGAAAATGGTCCGAGAAGCCGATACCAGGAGCCACCCATTGCGTCGAACTGCGCCCCTCTCCATGGGCATCGGCCGAGCACAGTGTATGGTGCTAGCGATTCTGGCGCTCTGCCTCGCCTCCCAGGCCCAATCGCTTGCGCCGGTTGCAAGTGCAGCTGCCCAGAGTTGGCCATCTGCGTCGAGTGTGGCCCATACTCTGCCCGGCCCGAGCAGCGACAGTATCATCAGCCCCGACGATGTGCTCGATCTCTACATCCTGGACGTGCCCGAGCTCTCGCGGCAGTACCGCGTGAGCCAGGCGGGAACGGTTCAGCTGCCGCTGCTCGATCAGCCGTTGCAGGCGGCCGGCCTGAAGGTCACCGATTTTGCCGGCCTGCTCGCCCAGCAGTTGCGGGAGCACGGACTGGTGAGCCATGCCCAGGTTACGGTCTCCATTGCGGCCTCGCGGCTGACATCGGTGTCCATTACGGGGGCAGTGAAGATGCCCCAAATTTATCCCGTCTTTGGGCGCACCACCTTGCTGGATTTGTTGTCGCAGGCGCAGGGCTTGACCGAGGATGCCAGCAACATCGCCGTGATCAGCCGCGGCGAGACCGGCGCCAAGGCCGACAAAGGACGACAGCGCACCGAGACCGTGGACCTGACCAAGCTGTTGCAGTCCGGGGAGCCGGCCTACAACCTTGACCTCTATCCCGGCGACCGCGTGACCGTACCACGCGCGGGCCTTGTCTATGTGGTCGGGGCGGTGAACAAGCCCGGCGGCTACCCGATCAAACAATCGAGCCAGGGCATGACGGTGTTGCAGGCGCTGGCTTTTGCCGAAGACGCGAAGACCACGGCAAGGCGCGAGAAGGCGGTGGTGATTCGTCCCGATCCCAGCTCTGCCGGCGGCCCCCGGCAGATGCCGCTGGACCTGAAAAAAATCCTGGCGGGCAAGGCCCACGACCCGGTCTTGCAAGCCGACGATATCCTCTTCATTCCGGAGAGCGGCAGCAAGAAGGCCATGGCGAGGGGACTGGAAGCCGCGTTGACCACCGCCACGATGCTTGCCGTCTACCGTCCCTAGGAATCGACTGAGCTGATCGCCGCAGGAGAAGCGTTGTTCTCTTGCCCTCTTCCCTGCGCAGAGTTTGCGCCGTTGACGCTGGATACATCCACTGCGGTATCCAGGCTTTTGCAAAGCTGAGAAAAGCCGAGAGCGACCCATGAACAATCTGACTACGACCCGGGTCCCCGGGGCCCGCGAGCCGATTCCCTACGAACCGACCGCGCTGGCGGAAGCTCGTCCTATGCCGAAGCTGGACCCGGAGTCGTCACCCGGGTGGAATTTCGTCTCCCTGGCCGCATACTGGAACATTCTGCTGAAGCGGCGCTGGACGCTACTGACCAGTGCGCTTGTGATCACCACCCTGGTGGCGATCGGCTCGTTCAAGATGAAGCCGCTCTATCGGGCGACCTCCCGCGTGCAGGTGGAAGCCGAGACCCCGCTTGTGCAGTCGCTCAACGATCTCTATCAGAAGATGGAGATGGACGACGCCTTTTTGCAAACGCAGATCCAGGTGCTGGAGAGCGAGAAGCTGGCATGGCAGACCGTCGAGCAACTTCGGTTAGTGGAGAACGCTGACTTCATCGATCCCAAGACGATCGAAGGCAAGGATGACGAAGACCAAAGACAGGCAGAGCGTAGAAGAACAGATGCTGTCGGACCTGAGCCGTGATCTGACCACCGCGCAGGGCGACCGCATTCAGAAAGAGTCGCTCTACGATCAGGTTCTTGCCAATCGCGGCCAGATCGCCGCCCTGGCCCACAACGAATTGCTGCAGAAACTGGAAGAGACATCGGCGCTGCTGCAACAGCAGTATCTGGACGGGCTCGCCCAGTACGGTCCCAAGTTCCCCAAAGTGATGCGGCTCAAGCAGCAGGTGGCGGAAAACGAGGCGCAGATCGCACATGAGCAGAGCCGGGTGATCGAGCGCATCGGCAACGATTACAACACGGCGCTCAACCGGGAGAAGCTGGCAGCCGCGGCGGTAGCCAGGCAGAAAGAGCAGCTGGGAAGCGCCAACCAGCTGCTGGTGCAGCACAACATCCTGCAGCGCGAGTTCGATGCCAATCAGCAGCTGTATCAAAACCTGATGCAGCGACTCAAAGATGCCACGGTCTCCGCGGGACTGCGCTCCACCAATATTCACCTGGTCGACCCGGCGCTGCCGCCCCAGACGCCGATTCGCCCGAAGAAGCTGTTGAACATCGGGTTGGGATTGCTGGCCGGAATCCTTCTGGGCGCGCTGCTGGTATTTGCCCAGGAGGCCCTTGACCATTCAGTCCGGAGCGCCGAAGAGGTCGAGGCGTTGCTGGGCATCCCGGCGCTGGGAAGCATTCCGCTCCTGCGGGCCGGGCGCCGCCCGGCAAGTCTGCGCTCACGCACAGGCGGGAGCGTTGAAGCGGATCCCCCTCTGGGCCTCACCGTCGTCACCAACCCCACCTCGAACTTTGCGGAGGCGTACCGGGCGCTGCGCACGGCCATCTTGCTTTCGCTGGCGAACCGGCCCCCGAAGACCTTGCTGATCACCAGCGCCGAAGCCGGAGACGGCAAGACCTCCAGCTCTCTGAACCTGGCGTCAACGCTGGCCCAGCGCAAGGGTCCGGTGCTGCTCATCGACGCCGATCTCCGCAAGCAGGGGCTCAGCAGGGAGTTGAAGCTCAACAATGAGAAAGGGTTGAGCACGGTGCTGGCGGGCAACGATTGCGCCGACGAGTTACTGCAGCCCTACGAGCTGCTGCCCGAGCTCTGGATTCTGCCGACCGGTCCGGTGCCGCCGAGTCCCGCCGATCTGCTCTCCTCGGAGAAGATGCTGGAGCTGCTCTCGGCTGTCAGCGAGCGTTTCGAACATGTGATTATCGACTCTCCGCCGGTGCTGGCCGTCACCGACGCCACCATTTTGTCGCGCATGGTCGATGGCGTCGTGCTTGTGGTGCAGAGCGGCAACACGGCCAGTGGAGCCCTGCTGCGTACCCACCGCACTCTGCAGACGGCCGGCGCCAGGATTCTCGGGGTGATGCTGAACAAATTCGATCACCGCCAGCAGGGCTACTACCGCGGCCAGTACTATTACGGGTCTGGAGGCTATTACGGGCATTACGGGGAGCAGAAGTATCCTTACGGCGCTACGGATGTCTGATGCCCTGGCGGATGACAGCTTGCGAGTTCGGTGAAGGTGAAGAAGATCCGTGGCCCGAGGCGTTCCTCTGTCCCGATTGCGCGCTGTGCTGTTGCTGCTCGTTGTCGCGATCGCGATTGGGCTGCTGACGAGCGTGACCACGCGGACCGTGGCAGCACAACTGCTGGTCGACTCTATGAAGATCGACGACCTCCAACGGGCAATCGCATGGGACCCGCGCAATCCAGAGTTCCACTTCCGGCTGGGCATGGCAGAGCTTTCCGGAGCAGCAGGCGATCCTGCAACAGCGATGGCTTCGCTGCGGAGGGCCATCCAGTTGCACCCGGACCGTGCACGATATTGGCTGGGGTTGGCGGATGGCTGCGCCGTCGTCGGGGACACAGTTTGCGCTGCTCAGGCATATGAGCGGGCGACACAGCTGGCGCCGATGAGACCCAGCATGGAGTGGGAGGCCGCGACATTTTATGCCGCTTTCGGCCAAAAAGAGAGGAGCGTTTCCCACCTCCGGCGATTGCTTGCCTTGGATCCGAGCAGCGCCGATGGCGTCTTTCAGCTCACCTGGCGGGCCTACGAGGATCCCGCGATGGTGTGGAAGGAGCTCGTTGCCCCCTCACGCAACATGACTGTTCGATGTGCGTACCTCGAATTCCTTGGCGAAAGAAAAAGGTTCGATCTGACAGCCCCATACTGGGCGGAACTGATCGCTGATACCCAACGGCAACTGCCGACGTTTGCCGAAGTCAAACCATACCTGCAGCTATTGCTGAGAGCGCAGCAATACGAGCAGGCAGTCGCGGTGTGGCGGGACCTGCTTCGCCAGGATGTGGTTCTGCCCGGCAGCGATGCCGAACGGCTTGCGGCTGTAAGATCGCCCCTTCGAACGGTGTCCGGCAACTTGCTTTACAACGCCAATTTCGACCGGCCGATTTTGAATGCGGGATTTGACTGGCAAACACGCCAGGAGTCCTACGTGGTGCTTGAACTCTACGCTCGAACAATGGTGGGCGATGCCGGCAGCCACGGCCACGCTGGTCTTCGGATCGATTTCACCGTCCCGCACAATAGCGAGCATGAGCCGATCTATGAATTCGTGCCGGTCACTCCGGGGAAGAGATATCTGCTCAGGGGCCTGATGCGCTCGGAGGACATCACCTCCGACAGCGGTCCGCGCCTGCGAGTGGTCGATCCCCTCCGGCCGCAGGAGCTGGATGCCGCCACGGACGGCGTCACCGGCACGACGGGGTGGCATGAGGTGAGTGTCGCTTTCACGGCCGGAGAAAGCCCGGTGGTCCGCATCTCTGTCTGGCGCCCCCGCAGCCGCACGTTTCCCATGGATATTAACGGCCGGGCCTGGGTCGGCGATCTCAGGCTGCAGGCGATCCAGTAAACGCTCATTTCGATGGTCAGGTAATGCTGCAGGCTCCCGAAATCATGAACCCAGCCGAAAATCCGCTGCCGGCAGTTGCGCGCTTCGGATTGCTTGCCTTGCTGATGGCCGCGCCGCTTGCCTTCGGCGCCGTCCAGCCCTGGGCCTGGGGCACGATGACGGTCGTCGCCTCATGCCTGCTGCTGCTCTGGGCCCTCGGATGCGTGCGTGCCGGAAGGCTCACGCTGCTGTGGTCGCCGCTCTATGTTCCCGGAGTTGCCTTGCTGGTCTTGGCCGCGGTGCAGCTGCGCTTCGGCCTCACCAGAGATGAGATCGGCACCCGGGAGGCTGTGATCAAGCTGGCGACCTGCCTGATCATCTTTTTTCTGGCTCAGCACTTGTTTGAAGAGGCATCGCCACCGGTGTGGCGGACAGCCGGAATCGCAATCGGCGTTTACCTGTTAGCGATCGCTGTATTCGCGATCCTGCAGGCTTTTGCCTGGCCGGGCCTGCTCTATGGCGTGGTCAAGCCCCGGTGGGATGGCTACCTCTTTGGCCCATACGTGAACCACAACCACTACGCCGGATTGATGGAAGCATTGCTTCCGCTGACAACCGGATCTCTGCTTACGCTTCCTGAGGGACACAAATGGAAGCCCATAGGAATGTTCGCACTGCTGGTGGGACTGTCATCCGTGCTGTTGTGTGGCTCGCGAAGCGGTACGCTGGCCGCGCTCCTTGAGCTCGCAATGTTCCTGCTGATCATGGCAGGCCGGCCTGCGCCTGCTGTTGGCGTGCTGGGGTGCAGAGGCAGGGCCCCCGGCGCGCCTGCAGTTGGCGTGCTGGGATGGAGAGGCACTCCCGCACTGTTCGGCTTAGGCGTGGTGATGCTGGCGGCAGCGCTGTTCGCTTTTCTCGACGCCGGCGGTGTGCGCAATCGCTGGACTGAAGCCGCCGACTCACCCGAAGCTGCCGCTGGAGCGCGGTACAGCATGACGGCCGATGCCCTGCGCATCTGGCGTGACGAGCCGGTTGCGGGCTTCGGCATGGGGGCATTTTCGGCCGCATACCCTCGTTACCAGAGCTGGGCCACGGACCTTGCCGTCGACCATGCCCACAACGATTACGCGGAATTCCTGGCTGAGACAGGCGCAGTCGGAGGGGCAATTCTCATCGCCGGCATCGCCCTACTGCTCGGTTGCGGCTTTGGCGGGCTCTCCCGCCGGCTTGCCGGTCCGGCCGGTTGGATGCGCACTGCGGGCGCGATCGGCTGCTGCGGCCTGCTCCTCCACAGCTTCACGGACTTTAACCTCCATATCCCCGCCAACGCCGCCTGGTTCAGCCTGGCGGCTGCGTTCGCGACAGGGGACCGGCGTCGTTCCCTCCACCCCAGCAAGCCAAATACGGGCTTGTTGGGGACCCCGGCCGATGAACGTTGCTAGCGTCCGGCTCCCGCGCTGCGAAGAGCACACTTCAGCCATGCCTGACCTCGTCTCCATCATCATGCCTGCCTACAACGCAGAGGCACACATCGCCGAAGCGGTCGAGAGCGTGGTGCGACAGTCTTTCCTCCATTGGGAGCTACTGGTTGTGGATGACTGCTCGACCGACCGGACCGCGAGCGTGATTCACGGCTTTGCCGCTCAGGACGTACGCGTGAGATATCTCAAGACCGCGCAGAACGGCGGGCCCGCGAGCGCAAGGAACCTGGGGACCGAGTCGGCGAAGGGACGGTATATTGCTTTTCTTGACAGCGACGACCTCTGGGATGCACACAAGCTCGAGACGCAGACCGCTGCGCTCACAGATGCCGGGGCGGCGCTTTGCTTCTCCTCGTATCGCGTCATGATCGATGGAGTTGTGCGCGAGAAGCCATTCCTGGCGCCGCCAACGGTGACCTATTCTCAAATGCTCCGCGGCAGTGTGATCGGATGCCTCACGGTGGTCTACGATACCGTGCTGCTGGGAAAACACTATTTCCATGCGGACGACAGCCTGCTTCGCAACTCCTGGTACGGCCTGTTCCTGAACAGAGTCGCACACGAGGACTACGCCGCATGGCTTGCGATGCTGAAAGGCCTGGAAGCGGATGGAATTCCCGCGCCTGTCGGAATTACCGAGCCGCTGGCGACCTACCGCTTATGTGCCCAATCCTTCTCCTCGCGGAAATGGAAGATGGCCCTCTCGCAGTGGCTGATTTACAGGAAGTATGAGCGGCTGGGGCTGCTCGAGAGCTTTTATTACTTCTTCCGGTATGGATTGCGGGGCCTCGGCAAGTACCGGCAGTTCCCGGCCCGGACCATGTTCCCGGCATCGGCGGGAGCGCGCGCGAGGGCCGTCGCTCGCTTGCGCCAGGAACGCTGGGGCGAGGCCGAATGAAATCGGTTCTGGTGGTGGGCGGCGGGTACTTCGGGATGTTTGTGGCCGAGCATCTGGCAAGGCAGGGCTGCAGGGTCGTGCTGTTGGAAAAGAACCCTGATTTCATGCAGCGGGCCTCCTTCGTGAATCAAGCCAGGGTCCATTGCGGATATCACTATCCACGCAGCATTTTGACGGCGTTACGCTCGCGGATCTCGTTTCCTCGTTTCGTCGAAGACTTTCATTCTTGCATCTACGATGAATTTGAACAGTACTACCTGGTAGGCAGAGTGCTGGGAAAGATCACCGCCCGGCAGTTCCAGCAGTTCTGCGGCCGGATCGGCGCCTTCTGCGAACCGGCGCCCAGCAAGATCACGCGACTGGTGAATCCAGACCTCGTAGAGGCTGTCTACCTCACGAGAGAGTATGCATTTGATGCGGTCAAGCTGAAGAAATGCATGATCGAGCGCCTGCATGATGCCAAGGTCTCCTATCAGCTACAGTGCCTGGTGCAGCGGGTCCGCCCGCTGCCAAACGGGCGGCTTGCTACAGATGTCAGGTTCGGCGACGGCTCAGAATCCGCAATGGGCGCATTCGATCACGTCTTCGTCTGCACCTATTCGATGATCAATGCGCTGACCATCGGCTCTGGGACCGAACTCATTCCCCTGAAACACGAGATGACGGAACTCTGTCTGATCTCCGTTCCCCAGGAGTTGGAGGACCGCGGCATCACCGTGATGTGCGGCCCGTTCTTCTCATGTATGCCATTTCCTGCCGGGCGCTGCCATTCTTTCAGCCATGTGCGCTACACCCCGCACTACGAATGGATGGACAGCGAGCCGGGCGCGTATGTGGACGCACATGAGCACTGCGATCGTGTGGTCAACCGATCGGCCTGGCGGGCCATGCAGCGCGATGCAGCGCGATACATGCCTCTGTTTGCCGAGACAATCTACCTGCAATCGTTGTGGGAGGTGAAGACCATCCTGCCGCGCAGCGAATCCGACGACTCCCGCCCCATCCTGTTCCGGCCGAATCACGGGATGAAAGGCTTGCATTGCATCATGGGAGGCAAAATCGACAACGTCTATGACGCTGTCGCCGAAATCGACCGGGTCAATCTCCTCAGTCAGTGCTGAATATGCCAAAGAACGAATCGTTTGTCTCCGTTGTACTCGTGACCGAAAACGATGCGGCGTCCGTCGCCGAGGGGTTGCGCCAACTCCAGCGCTTTCTCGACCCAAATTTCGTCGACTACGAAATCGTTGTGTTGGACCAGTGCTCGTCGGATGGTACGCAGGACGTAATCGCTTCCCTGCTGACGAGCATCGCATCCATTCGATTCATCGAGCTCGCGTTCCGGGTCAATGACGATGTCGCGCTGGCTGCCGCGCTTGAAAATGCGATCGGGGATTTTGTCGTGCTGTTCTCGGCAAAATGCGACCCCATCGCCTGCATCCTGGACGTTGTAAAGCAGTGCAGGAGCGGCTCGGACATTGTGGTGGGAGTGGCGGCGCAGCGCATTTCGCTTCCGTACCGCCTGTTCCGACCCCTCGTGCGGAGTTGCCTGCATAGCATCGGTTACGACGTGCCCCGGAATGCGACCCGGCTGCGCTGTCTCAGCCGGCGGGCGGTCAACGGAATTACCCGCGCGGGACGTTTTCATCACCAGCTATTCGTTCGCATCCAGAAGACGGGATATTCGTCCTCTGTGTATCACTACAAGACTGTAGCGAACCCCGGACGAAAGACGCTGAGGCAAGGGGTCTGGGAGGTCTCCCGGCTGTTGGTATTCAACTCAACGCGTCCCTTGCGCTGGATGGCCGGAGCCGGACTGCTGGGCAGCGGAGCGGGGTCCGCCGGCGCTATCTGCACCGTGCTTCTGGATCTGCTCGTCCGGAAGGAAATTCCCGGAAGTGTGCTGATCGTACTGTTTGTGTCGCCGCTGCTGATGGTTTTGTTTCTCATGTTGGCGTTCTTCAGTGAATATCTGGGACGGCTGCTCGATGAGCTGGGTGAACAGCACCTCTATTCGGTCGTGTACGAGAAAAACAGCTCGGTCATGGTCGATGAGAACCGGGTGAACGTGCTGACTGATTCGGAGTGCGAGGACATGCCGCTGGTGCAGACCGGACGCAACCGCTAAGGAAGCTGCGATGAACGATGCGCTGATCGGCCACACTGGTTTCATCGGCACCACACTCCTGCGCCAGCGCTCCTTTCAGCACCTGTACCGCTCGACGAATATCGACGAGATTCGCGGCAGGGAATTTGAGCTGGTAGTCTGCGCGGGAGCACCCGCGCAGAAATGGATCGCGAACCGCGAACCGGAGAGAGATCGCAGGAATATCGAGCATTTGATGCAGTCTCTCGGCAGTATCCGGTGCCGGCAATTCATTTTGATCAGCACCGTCGATGTCTTCCAGTGTCCGATTGGCGTAGACGAGAGCACTGCGGTGGACGAGGGGCAGCTCGAAGCGTATGGCTTGCACAGACGAATGCTGGAGAAATTCATCGAACAGCGGTTTGCGGCCCGCCTGATCGTACGCCTGCCTGCGCTCGTCGGGCCGGGACTGCGGAAGAATATCGTGTATGACCTGCGGCACGGCAACGCTCTGGAGTCGATCGACTCCCGTGCTCTTTTTCAGTTCTATCCGGTCGTCAATCTGTGGTACGACATTGAGATTGCGCTCGCGCACAACCTGACGCTTCTGCACCTCACGGCCGAACCGGTCAGCGTCGCCGAAGTCGCACTGGAAGGATTTGGCCGCCGTTTTCCCGCGCAATCCGCTCACGCCGCGCCGGCGCGCTACGACATGAGATCGCGCTATGTAGATCGTTTTCGTACGGCCCCGGGGTCCACGGTGGACCGGTCTTTGGCCCGCGAGGGCAACGGCCACTACCATTACAGCCGGCGCGAATCCATCATGGCCATTCGCGCCTACGCACAGCCGGAACCTTCCGACAGCTAAGTTGCTCAAAACATCCTCTTCGATGATCGCAATGCCGGAACAGATCGATTCTTTGGCTGTCTTTGTGAATTCCTCCGATGGATTCCAGGACTGCTGGCCGCCGTTCTTTGAACTGTACCGCCGTTATGCGGGTACGTTGCGCAACCTTCCGCTCTACCTCAATACGGAACGGGTGCGCTGCACGGTCGGCGAGCCAGGTGCGATTGCCACCGCGGTTTGGCCCCAAACTGAGGGGAAACGCCCAACCTGGAGCGAATGCCTGAGGCGCGGCCTGCACTGCGTCAGGGAAACGTACGTGCTCTATCTTCATGAGGACTACTTTCTCACCCGCCAGGTCGACGACGCTCGCATCGCGCCGGCGCTTGAGATTTTGCGGCGTGACGACTCTGTCGGGGTGATCTACCTGAATCAATACGGACCTCAGTTCCGTCGTAGCCGTCCGCACAGCAGCGGTGTGGTGGAAGTGTGCCGGCCGGCGCGTTACCTGGCTTCCACTCAAGCTGCCATATGGCGCAAGCAGTTCCTGGTTTCCCTGCTGCGCCCATGGGAAAACGGTTGGACATTTGAGAAGTGCGCGTCGTTGCGCATACGCCGTTCGAGCGCCAGAATCCTTTCTGTCAGCCCGGAAGTCATGGCTTGCCATCCGGTGATCGATTATGTGTACACCGGGGTAATGAAGGGCCGGTGGAACCCGGATTGTGTACCACTGTTTGACGAGCATGGCATTCCCGTCGATTTCGCACGCCGGGGGTTTTATTGCGAACGCGGACGCTGGAAATCCCGCCTGGAAGTTCTCGGCAAAATAATGGCGTCCCCGCAATCGGCCCTGCGCAGCGTCGTGAGTCTGGTCCGCCCCTGATGGACGGGCTGCCTTACCTGTTAGTGGCCGAGCGCTCTGTTGTTCCGATGGCAAACCTCGTCCTCGAGGCGCTGGAGACCCACGCCCGGCCCTCGTCGATCTTCATCGTCGTTCCGCGCGCCCAGATACAGGAATTTCTGCTTACGCGCTGCGCTCGCCATCAGGTGATTGCGGAAGAGGAGATACTGCCGGATTGGCCTCTGCGCCGGATCCAGGCGATGTTGCGAAGGTACCCAGAGCGCGCGGGCTGGTATCTCCAGCAATTTTTGAAGCTCGGATTTGGAGCTGCCGCCGCGGTCCCGCGCTATGTTGTTTGGGATGCCGATACTGTGATGCTCGCGCGGCCAACCCTGACACACCGCGGACGTGTCGTCATGAGTGCATCGCGCGAATTTCACCGGCCATACTTTCGCACCTTCGAACGCCTGTTCGGCCGCCGGCGGGTGCTGAGCAGGTCCGTCATCTCGCAATACATGCTGATAGAGACAGCCGTTGTCTCCGAGATGCAAGATGAGATCGAGCACCGCCATCGACAGGGGTGGATTGAGGCGATTCTTGAAGGGCTGCCCGGGTGCTCGCCCAGTGAGTTCAGCGAGTATGAAACGTACGGCAACTATCTCGAAAGCAGATATCCGGGATCCGTGCTGCTTCGGCAGATCAAGTGGTTCCGTTACGGGTCTTATCTGCTGCCTGCGGCAGAGAGCCGGACCACGCCGCATATGTGCCGGACATTTGACGGCTACGCCTACGTCGCATTCGAAAGACATCCGGACAGGGCCTGGAAGGCGCTCGCCGCTAAATTGATGCACTCCCTCAGGATTGGCAGCTAAATGATCTCCCTCTGGCTTCTTCTCGCTATCGTGACTCTTTATCTTGCCTGGAGGCGGCGGTTTCTACTGTCTCCCACAGCGGTGTTCTTTGGATACTTCGCCCTGGTCTATCCGATCAGCTATCTGATGTCCTACGTCTTCGAAATACGGTCTGTCTTCTTTCTGCGCCCCGAAGAGATCCCTTCGGAGGACGTCCATTACGCTCTGGTGATGGTTGTGATGGGACTCGTGTCTTTTTCAGTCGCCAGGTTTCTTCTTCCTGTTCCGCGGATCCAGTGGAAGGATGTCCGCTTCCTTCCCAGCCGGCTCGCCGGCGCCGTGCTTTTCTCTCTCGCAGTCGCAGCCGTGAGTGCCTACACACTGTTAAAGCAGCTCGGAGGCCTGGACCGCATTCTGTTGGAGCTTGGCGCGGTTCGCTCGGGAGAGCTCAGAGGGCTTGGCCCCCAAGTATATGCGGTTACGATGTTAGTGCCCACAGTCATGCAGTTCTGGCTGATGCTGTCCCTGAAGAGCGGAACACGAAATAGCCGTCCCCTTCTCATACTCTGCATAGTCTCAAGCCTGATGGGAGGCGCATTTGGCTTCCGCGGACCAGTTCTCGCACTGCTGATTCAGCTCGTCTGCATCTGCTATTTTCTTACGGCCAAGCCGACTAGAAAACAAATCCTCGCCGGGGTGGTTCTCCTCATCCCGGTGGTCATTTTTTCCGGTGTGTTCCGTGCATCCGCCCGTGCTCCAGTGTGGACGCTTCTCGAAGAGATGGACCCATCGCTCCCGTCGCTGCTTGCTGATGAGGCGATCACAAGGGTAAGGGGCGTCGAGACCCTGGTGGTCATGACGCATGCCGTGCGCAGCGGCGAGTACCACTTTTTCGCCGATAACCTTTCTGAGACGGCCCTTTCTGTTGTGCCTTCCTTTGTCATCGAAAAGGGAATTTCTCTTCCGGAGAAGATCACGACCTCCGTCTATGGTGAGTACTTTGTCAGAGCCGGAATCATCAAGGACGTATTCGGCGGTGTTGCCTACAGCATGATCTCCGAAGGATATTGGAACCTCGGCTGGCTGGGCGTTGTCGCCATCTCTGCGTTTGCTGGCTACATCTTGCGACTGATTGAGCGGGGAGCCGGGGCCGGACGCTGCGCGATACCGCAGCTTATTGTCATCAAGGCCATCGCCGGGTTTATGCCGCTCTTCATCGAGGCGCCACAACTCGGCATCAATGCAATTTGCATGAACCTGGTCATAAACTTCGCAGTGTTAGCGTTTCTGAGTTGGAGGATCAGCAGCAATCCGCTCGCGCGGATACGCTCCTGCGGTCCCGAGTTATTCCACTGGTCGAGGTAGCCCTTGCTATTCTGCGTCCTGAATGATCCGCGTTTCCCATGCCCGCGCACGCACCTCTCACACGTGCGTAAGCTGGGCGAAGGCTTCGTTCAGCGCGGGTATCATTACCGGGAATTACGGCGCGCCGCGGAGATCGCCAACCTCTCTGCTTGCGATCTGCTCTATGTGTCGAACCATTTCAGCGTCGATTTCCTGCATCGCCGCTTCGCCTGCATCTTGGCCAAACGGCTGTTCTCTGAGCTGCGGAAGACGTCGGCGCGGCTGATTCTCTGGAACTTCCATACCCTCGCCGATTGGGATTGCCTGCGCCGCGTCGAAGATAGAACCATGCATTTGGGAGAAGACCTCTGGCCGGAAAGCGTTGCGGCTGAGGCGCGACTCCGGGGCTTCCGCGAAGAGTTCGGGGTCCTGGCCTTGCAATACGCCAGCCCGCTGCATCCGCAGCATGCCACCTTTCAAGACCTGCCGCGCTGCTGGGACTTTAATTTCGTGGGAAATGGTTACAAACGGGAGCTGACTCGACATTGTGCAGACAGATACCGCAGCCTGATCCGCAACACGCCGCCGGCAATCAGTGAGCCGCTGCGCGTCAACTCCTTCCGTCTCGCCGAAGTAAACCTGGTCTTCCATTCCGACGCAAATATAAGAAAGGGTGTCGTAGTGGAGCGCTTTGCCGAGGCGCTTTCGCTGGGCGGAATCCTATTCCACGACCACCCTCGAATCGCGCCCGAATATGCCGGAGTTGAGTCCGTGATTCAGGTCAACACCGTGGATGATATCGATCGGGAATTTCAGCGTGTTATGGCGCTTTCCGCGCAGGACCGGCGACATCTGCGCGAAAAATCGTTTCATGCCTGGCTGAGGAGCGGATTGTCGTACTTTGATCAAGCCGGGAGGATCCTGGCTGCGTTCGATGGGCTTGGAAATTCAAGCGAAGCACGCTGTGCAGAAGTACATTTGCGCTGAGTCGTTGTGCTTCTCCCCGGGTTGCCGGCTTCCCCGCAGTCGGCGTGCTCCGCTGAAAGAGCTGCGCGTTTAGGGATCGCTTACAAATGCGTTTCGGAATCTCCAACCTGGTCTTGCCGGTGCTTACCGAAGTCACGCGGAACCGTCTTTGCCTCAGTGCGCCGATATGCGATTTCGCACCAACCGCCTTCTATGAGTCATGGACGAACGTTCCAGCGGTCTTACCCAGCAAGCCCTATGGGCCTTCCGGCCCCACGATTGTCGCCTTGCAATCACTTTTCTTTCGGCTGCCGGATGTCTCGTTGGTCCGCGAGGAATCGAGCTTTACCCGGCTCCTGGAACACTTCGAGCGGCTTACATCGATCGCAGCCGCTTCCGGCATACGCATTCTGATCTTCGGTTCACCAGCCACGCGAACAGGCAAGTCGGCGGCCTTGACGGCGCGAGCTTTGCTGGATCGCGTGTTCACGTTGGCCGATTGCGCGGCAGCACGAGAACTCACGCTGTGCTTTGAGGTCAACTCGAAGAGATTCGGATGTGAGTACCTTGTTTCGACTGTCGAACTGCTGGACCTGCTCCACACCGCCCAACATTCCGGTCTCGGCCTGCACTTGGATGTCGGGCAAATGCTGGAGGAGGGGGTCGATGTGGTGCGGCTTTTACCAACCACCAGCCGTGAACTGCTGCACCTGCATTTGTCGGCCCCGGATTTCACGTGCCGGCCGGATCTGCTGCCGGAATACCGGAAGATCGTTCGAGCGCTGAAGGACAACGGCAGCGAGGCGGATGTGGTCCTGGAAGTGCAGAAACTCGGTAATGCAACCGAATACGATCTGGTTCACATGTGCGAAGCACTAGCGGAAGAGACTGGCCGGTAGCCTCCAGCCCGATTCGCATTCGAACTCCTCATTGGGTCTGCGCTTCGGTCCGGCGCCAGTACTTTCTTCTCCAGCCGTTTCACAGGAAGGCAGAGGCACAGCCTGCTAAGCACGGTCATTTCTCTTTCCGCGGGCCGTGCCCAAACCGATCTCTCAGTTTCTTCAACGTAAACCAGAGCGAATCACCGAGTGGGGGTAAAGCAGATCCATGGGCAAGAACGATTCTGTTTTCAGGCACACTCCATTGTTTGTATTTGCCGATGTCGTAATCGTCAATTCGTCGGTTGCGCTATCGTTTCTGCTGCGGTATGGCCCCGACGTCTGGCGTGCCTCTGCCGGCGCCGCAACATGGGAGCGATTCGCGGCCCCAGTCACAATCGCAATGCTGGTGGCTTTTCACCTCTGCGATCTTTATTCCGATTGGGTGCGGCGTAGCCGCACGCAGCTGCTGCACTCGATCAGCCTGGGCATACTGCTGACCTGGGTCATGATGGCCGGAGTGGGCTACTGCGTCAGAACAATCGCACTTCCACGTTCCGTGTTCTTTGGCGCTATAGTGTGGCACTTCATCCTGGTCTCGATTCTTCGTGTGCTGGCACAGCAGAGCACAAAGCGGAGGCTTGGCAAAAAGAAGGTGCTGATCGTGGGCCAGGACATAGAGAGCGCCGGCGCTCTTGCCCAAAGGTTCGCCGAGCACGCCAGCGACTGGTACGAGGTCCTGGCCTTCATCAGCAGCAGTTCCAGCCATGAGATCGAGGCGGCACTGTCGGAAATCGATGTCGTGTTGCTCACCTCGAAAATTCAGGCCAAGTCTGAGATCCTGCGCCTAGCGATCCGGCACGGCAAAGAGGTGCTTGTAACACCGGAACTGTTCGAGCTTTGCATGGTCGGATCGGCAATTCAGCAGGTGGACGATGTCCTGCTTCTCTCGGTCTGCCCTCCGCATTTGAACAAGACACAGCGCCTGGTGAAACGACTGTTCGATGTGCTAGGCGCAACGGTTGCGGCGGTGCTCTCCGCACCCGTCCTTTTGGCCATGAGCGTAGGGGTCCGGCTCAGTTCGAAAGGTCCCATTCTGTTCAGCCAGGAGCGCCTTGGTCAAGACCGCAAGCCTTACAGGATCCACAAATTGCGGACCATGGTGGATGACGCGGAGAAACTCAGCGGGCCAGTGCTTGCGTCGCAGGATGACCCTCGCCTCACATCGTTTGGCCGATTCTTGCGCGCGACCCGCATCGACGAACTTCCCCAGCTGTGGAATGTGCTGAAGGGCGAGATGAGTTTAGTCGGGCCGCGCCCGGAGCGGGAATTCTTTGTGGGGCGATTTGAAGAGGAACTTCCGGGGTATGGCCTTCGCTTCGCCACGAAGCCGGGAATCACCGGCTTGGCACAAGTTATGGGCCGCTATAGCACGACGGTTGAGCGCAAGCTGAGATTCGATTTGCTGTACATCTACAACTACTCGTTCGTACTCGATCTGAAGATCATTCTGCGTACCATCTGGGTCGTGCTGCAGAGGGAGTCTGCAGCCGGCCTGAAGGAGCACGAGGGACGCCAGTTGATGGACCGGCTGCGCTGTTATCGCCCGGCTGCCGCCGAATCGTCACCCGCAATCGTCTCCGGGAGCTACAGCCTGCATGAACCAAGCCTCAATTGGCAACCACCTGCTCAACCGGCGCTGGATGCAAGTCCTGAGTGCTAAATTCCAGCCCCACCGCACACCGCGCGAGAATGTTCCGTGAGCTGCGCGCGGGGAAGAGTTACGAGATGAAATGCTGAAACGGGTCTCGGTCGTTACAATATTCACCGCCATCAATCTGGTTGCGACATTTGCGAACCAGGCGGTGCTCGCCTGTGTCTTCGGCGCCGGCGCCGGTATGGACGCTTTTTTGGCTTCAGGAGCAATTCCGTTTGCGATCCTGACCCTCGCCATCGGCGATTTAGGCTACGTGCTGGTTCCCCTGCTGTTGCAGTACGAAAGGAGCGGAGAAGTACAGCGGGTGATTGATCTCTCATTTACTGCGATCAGCTTGATCGCCGCAGGCCTGACGATGGTCGGCATCCTGGCAAATCGCTGGATCCTGCGCGCAAGCACCGCCGGAAAGCTGCCAACCTATACGTTCGAACTTGCCGTGTCGATCTCTCCGACGATCTGGGTGGTCGTCGGCCTCACTGTCCTCGGCAGCTTTCTCACCGGCGTTCATCACTACCGCCGCAGCTTTGCGCTTCCGGCAATGACGCTGGTGATGCCTTATCTGGCAATGATGGCTGGGGCGGTCGCGGCCGGGGCCCGCATTGGAATTTTAGCCGTTGCGCTAGGTTGGGCGGCAGGGCTACTGATCAGGAACCTCGTCCTGTATGCTGGTTTGCCCTGGCCCAAGGCCCGGTTGTGCTGGAGCCTGCGCGAGCCCGCGATTGCCAAACTGCTCAAGTCGCTTTTCCCGCTTGGAATATCGCTGCTGCCATTTGCGGTGCTCCCGTCCATCGACGTCTTTTGGGCCTCACGCCTGCCAGTCGGCAGCATCTCCTATCTCGGCTATTCCAGTCGCATCGGAATCGCATTGACCGCAATCGCGGTGCAGGGGATTTGTGTCGTGTTGTTTCCGCACCTGTCCGACGATATGGGCAATGGACGCGTCGACTTTTTTAGAGTCAAACTCCTGGGAGCAATGAAGGCAATCGTATTGATTATTGTGCCCATGGTGGTGCTGATGATCGTCCTCCGCGTTCCTCTGCTTGAGCTCGCGTTGCAGCGCGGCAGTTTTACCCACACCTCTACGGTCTGTGTGGCTCGAGTCCTTCCTTTCTATTTGATCGGCACGATCTGGATGGCGATGATGAATATCGTCATCCGGGGCTTTTATGCCTCGGGAAACTACGCGACTCCCGCGAAGCTTGGGCTCGCATCGGTCCTGCTGTACACGGTATTGAGTGGATTGCTGATACACCGGTTTTCTTATGTGGGAATCGGCATGGCCTATGCTGTCTATTGGTTTGTGAACTGCATGCTGCAGCTCCATTGTTTGGAAAAGACGGTCGGCAAACTACTCACGGCGGAGATGTTGTTGTTTATCGCGAAGGTGGTGCTTAGCTCGGCTCTGGTGGGGCTTGCTATCTTTGGAATTGTTGGGCCACTCAGCGCGATGTTTGGCCGTATCATGAGCATAGTGTCTGTCGGTATGGCAGGTCTTAGTCTGTTCCTCCTTGTGACACGTTACATCTTTCGCATTCCGCAGTTCAGAACGTTCTTCGCTGCGGTGAGGGACTGATAACTCAGTACGTGCATGACGATCCATCGTGCAGTTGGGTTTAAGACCTAAGTGGCAGGCGCCTGGGGAATCCAGGAAGGCATTCACGCTTGAGCTAGTATCAGGAACCAGAAAGGGCGGCCCCTCGGCCGCCCTTTCTTTATGGTGGTGGTCATTGCAGCCTGCCGAATAACAGTTTGCCCTAGAGCTCTGGTGTAAGGACTGACTCGCAGGCACTCCTCCTGCAGCCATCCGTTGAAGCTCTCCACGCGCGGGGCGATTTGAACTTCTGGCCCCTGGTTCCGAACTTGGTCTCGCAAGTTGTTGAAAATAAATACCTATGTTTGACTCAGAGATTATTGTTGGACCGTTTACGGCACGGTTATTGATTGGTATTGAAAATTGGGGAAACCTGGTGCTCTAACCATCTACGAAATCATCTCGGTGGCGGAGACGACGCTAACTCTGTACGAAGTGGAGTTGAAGTGGTTGCACAGCGGAACCGTGCGGCCACAAGTGGAGCATTTTCGACCGGATCGCCGAGACAAAAATGCAAGCAAGGCGTTCGGTTTAAGGAGGTTCCGAGGAGGTTCCGAGGTTCGGCTAAGGTTCTCGCTGCATCATAGTCACTACAAACAGTGGAGGAGACGTGATCACGAAGAACGCTCACCTACTCACGCTTGCGACTTTACTGTTCATCGCCTTCACTATGCTGCCGGCGTTGGCGCAGAGTGCGTCGACGGGAGGGCAAGCAGACGCAGTTCTTACCACTGACCCTGCCGCAGAGTCGCCGCCCGCAACCGCGGGCGAAGGACCGGTCACCTTGCAGGAGGCGCTTGAGCGGGCGCGCGCCAACAGTGCCCAGTTCCGGGCTGCTGCCACCGCTGCGCTGCTTGCGCGCGAAGATCGAGTGCAAGCACGCGCGGGACTGTTGCCCTCCGTCAGCTACTCGACTTCGTACATTTATACGGAAGGAAACGGCACGCCATCCGGCCGATTCATCGCGAATAACGCCGTCCACGAGTATGTGGCCCAGGGCAATGCGCACCAGGCGATTGGCCTGGGGCTCGTCGCCGAGTATCGCCGCACCGGCGCCGCGCTGGCTTTGGCAAAGGCGAGGGCGGAGATCGCCGCGCGCGGCTTGGTCGTGACCGTAACGAGGAGCTACTACGGCCTGATCGTTGCGGAACGAAAGGTCGCCAACGCGCAGGCGGCGGCCGACGAGGCGCGCCGCTTCGTTGATCTCAGTCAGCAGCTTGAGAGCGGTGGTGAGGTGGCGCACTCAGACGTCATCAAGGCGCAGCTGCAGTCCAACCAGCGCCAGCAGACCTTGCAGGAGGCGCAACTGAACGCGGCAAAAGCCAAGCTCGAGCTGAGCGTCCTGCTCTTCCCGCATTTCACCCTCAATTTCACGATCGTCGACGATCTCCGCTTCGCCGCGCCGCTACCGGCTCTGCCTGAAACCGAGCAACTGGCCTCGCACAACAACGCGGATGTGCGGGCGGCGATGGCTGGGCTGCGGGTGGCGAACGAAGAAGTGACGGTTGCGCGCAGTGGACATCTGCCCACGCTGACCTTCGATTACTGGTACGGTATCGACGCTACTCATTTCGCTGTGAGCACGGACGGTGTTCGCAACCTGGGTTACTCCGCCGCCGCCATGCTCAACCTGCCCATCTTCAACTGGGGCGCGATCCAGAGCAAGGTGAAGCAGGCGGAGCTTCGCCGCGGGCTCGCCCACGTGCAGTTGAGCGAGGCGCAAAGGACAGCGCTGGCGAACCTGCGCGCCTTCTGGAGCGAGGCCAACACAGCGCGGTCTCAGCTTGAGCTGTGGCGCAACTCAGCCGACCTCGCCGCGGAGAGCCTGCGCCTCACCAGTCTGCGCTACAAAGCCGGGGAGGCAACTGCGCTCGAAGTGGTCGATGCCGAGAACTCGCTGACTGCAGCCCGCGATGCTTACGACGACGCCGAGGCGCGGTACCGCGTCGCTCTGGCAACTTTGCAAACGCTGACGGGGCCGTTCTGATGTATGGCACCGACACGAGCACCCATGTAGCCATACGGCGTGTTCTCGCGATTGTTGCAGCACTCCTGATCGGCGCGCTTGCAGCGTGCGAGAAAAAGGAATCCGAACCGCAGCCGGTCGTCTCTGTGCAGGCGGCCACCGTTGAACGCACTGCAATTGAAAATGTCGTCAAGGCAGAAGGAGTTCTGTACCCGCTTGAGCAGGCGGCAATCACGCCCAAGGTGACCGCGCCGGTCGCGGAGTTCTATGTGAACCGCGGCAGTCGCGTGCGCCGCGGCCAATTGCTTGCGCGGTTGGAAAATCGCGATCTTGCCGCAGCGATCGTCGAGAGCAGAGGTGCTTACGAACAGGCACAAGCCAACTACACGGCGACCACCCGCGCAAACGTCCCTGAGGAGCTACAGAAAGCCAGACTCGATGTGCAGGGAGCAAAGGACTCGCTCGACGCGCAACAAAAGCTGTACGACAGTCGCAAGAACCTCTTCGAGCAGGGAGCACTACCACGCAAAGAGCTGGATCAGGCAGCGGTCGCGCTGACCCAAGCGCGCAACCAGTATCAGCTCGCGCGCCAGCACCTGGAAGCGCTGGAGAAAGTTGGCCAGCAGCAGGCGCTCAAAGCAGCGCAAGGGCAGTTGTCGTCTGCAGAAGGCAAGTACATGGGGGCGAAAGCGCAGCTTGGCTACTCAGAGATACACAGCCCTATCGATGGCGTGGTGACGGATCGCCCATTGTATGCGGGCGAAATGCCGGCGGCCGGCACTCCGTTGCTGGTGGTCATGAACACCTCAATGGTAATCGCCCGCGCGCACATCCCCCAGCAGGAAGCCGCACAGTTGCACGAAGGCGACCCCGCGACGATGACCATACCCGGCATTGGCGATGTGCCGGCCAAGGTGAGACTCGTCAGCCCTGCCGTCGATCCGCACAGTACGACGATTGAAATCTGGGTCGAGACCGCCAATCCCGAAGGCAAGCTGCATCCGGGCATGAGCGTGCAGCTTTCGATGGTTGCTGCGAAATTGCCGGATGCGCTCGTGGTCCCGGCCAGCGCCTTGCTCACGAATGAGGGTAAGACGTCGGTGATGATCATCGGTCCGGACGGCCGCGCGCATCAGCAGGTTGTCGAGACCGGCATTCGCCAGGGAGATGAGGTGCAGATCACGAAGGGCCTCAGCGGCGGCGAACGTGTTGTGACCTCTGGCGCCTACGGGCTTCCCGATAACACGAAAGTGCAGGTGGCCGCCTCCGAGCCCGCGCAAAACGAGGCGGGCGGCGCGGAGAAGGAGAAGCGGTAACGTGGTCCCCCGCAGCCTCGCCGACAGCGTCCGCGGCACACCGGCCGCCGCTGAGCCGCCCTACTGGTTTGCCCAGCACTCCAAATCGATCCTGTTCGTGATCGCCACGCTGGCGCTGATCGGCGGCTACCTGGCATTCACAATCCCCATCGCCGTCTTTCCTGAAACAAATTTTCCACGCGTTGTGATTGGTGTCGACAATGGCATGATGCCGATCGACCAGATGATGGTCACCATCACGCGTCCGATCGAGCAGGCCCTCAACAGCGTGCCGGGCCTGCGATCGGTCCGTTCCATCACCAGCCGCGGCTCAGCAGAAATCGACGTGTTCTTCAACTGGAACGTCGACATGTTCCAGACACTGCAATACGTCAACGCTGCAGTCTCGCGCGTGCAGTCCTCGTTGCCTTCCACTGCGGCGATCAACACCAACCGGCTGACCTTCGCTTCTTTTCCGATCATGGGCTACAGCCTTACAGCGGAAAACGTCCCGCTGACGGCCCTGTGGGAACTTGCGACGTATGAGCTGAAACCGCGGCTGAACCGCCTGGAGGGCGTTTCGACCGTAGTGGTCCAAGGCGGGCAGGAACCCGAGTTCCATGTTACGCCGGACAGCGCCAAACTGCTCGCCGCCAACGTGACTGTCACCGACGTGCTCGACGCAATACGCCGCACAAACCTGGTGGATTCGCCCGGACTGCTCGAGCAGAATCATCAACTCTTTCTCGGCCTCATCAGCGGACGGGTGCGCAATCCCGACGAGATCGCCAACATCGTCGTAAAGACCACGCCCGCCGGCATTCCGGTGCATATCGGCGACGTTGCCGTGGTCGCCTCCGGCGTCAAGCCGGTCTACACCGTTGTCACCGCCAACGGCAGCCCCGCCGTGCTGCTCAATATCAATCGCCAGCCGGACAGCAACACCGTAAAGGTGGCCGACGAAGTGCACGCCGAGATCGAGGACCTTCGGAGAACGCTGCCGCCAGGAATCAAGATCAGCTCGTTTTACGACCAATCGGAGATCGTCCGCGAGTCGATCAATAGCGTGCGCGATGCGATTCTGATTGGCCTCATTCTGGCCTCGATCATCATGGTCCTATTCCTGCGCGACTGGGGCACCTCCATCGTTGCGGGCCTCGTGATTCCCGTCACCGTGCTGGTCACGTTCATCGTACTCAAAGTCATCGGTCAAAGCTTCAACCTGATGACCCTCGGGGGTCTCGCCGCCGCCGTCGGACTCGTGATTGATGACGCGATCGTGGTCGTCGAAAACATCGTGTTGCACCGCGACGCGGGCCAGAGCCGGCTGGAGGCCATCCGCAGCGCGTTAGGTGAGATCACCGTACCGCTGGTTGGCTCCACGATCGCGCCGATTGTCGTGTTCCTGCCGCTGATTTCGATCAGTGGCATTACGGGGACCTTCTTCCGCGCGCTGGCCATCACCATCGGTGCTTCGCTGCTGATCTCACTTGCGCTGGCGCTGATGTGGACGCCGAACGTGAGCCGGTATTTCATTCGAGAGCGCGCTCAACCCGGCTCTTCAGCCGGGGATGATTTCGAGGAAAAACTGCTCGCCGCCGAAGAGTCCTCGCTGGGCCCTCGCTTCCGGCGCGTGCTCACCTTTTACGGGCGGTGGCTGCGTTTGGCACTCGAACGCCCGCGCTGGCTGGGCTTAGCGTGCGTGTTGCTGATCGCCGGCTCCTATCTCTGCTACCGCGCGCTCGGAACCGACCTGCTGCCCGCGATGGACGAAGGCGCGTTCGTCGTGGACTACATCATGCCGCCCGGCAGTTCGCTACAGGAGACCGGCCGGGTGGTCAACCACATCGACCAGATGTTGCACTCGATTCCAGAGGTGGAGGGCACCTCACGCCGAACCGGCCTGCAACTGGGATTGGCTGCGGTGACCGAGGCCAACACCGGCGACATCTCCGTCAAACTTAAGCAGCATCGCAGCCGCGGTATGGACGACATCGAGGCCGAGGTCCGCGCGAAAGTCGCCGAGCAGGAACCAGCCATTGAAGTGGAACTCGTCCAGAAACTGCAGGACATGATCGGCGATCTTTCGAACGCTCCCGAGCCGATCCAGATCAAGCTCTTTTCCGATGACCCCAAATTGCTGGCCGACTGGGCCCCGCGGGTTGCCGATTCGATCGGCAAGATCAGCGGCGTCGTCGACGTGCTGAATGGCGTTGAGAACACCATCAGCGGCCCGGCCGTGGATTTCCGCATCGATCCCGCAACGGCGGCGCGCGCCGGCTTCACGCCTGAAGAAGTCGCCGTCGATGCTTCGGCACTGCTCGAAGGGGAAGCTGCCGCGGCGCCGGTCATCAGCAACGACCGCGCCTACACGATCCGCATCCGGTATCCCGAGGCGAACCGCTCATCACTCTCGGCGATGAGCAACACTCTGCTGAACAGCGCCAGCGGAAAGACCGCCACACTTGGCTCTCTCGCCACGTTGACGGAGCTGCCGGGGCAGCCCGAGATCCGCCGCGAAAATCTGCAGCGCGATGTCACCGTGACTGCGCGCCTGGAACATCGCGATCTTGGCAGCGGGATGGACGCGGTGAAAAGGGTCATCGCCGATCTGAAGCTCCCGTCGAGCATTCGCGTCGAGTATGGCGGTACCTACGCCGAGCAGCAGCGTTCCTTTGCCGACCTCATCACGGTACTGGCGCTTGCCATCGTGCTGGTGTTCATTGTCCTGCTCTTCGAGTTCCGCACATTCGCCGCGCCGCTGGCGATCCTTTCGTCGGCGCTGCTCTCCACCTCCGGTGTATTCATCGCGCTGCTGGTGACGCGAACCACATTCAACATCGCATCCTTTATGGGGCTGATCATGGTGGTTGGCATCGTGGCGAAAAACGGCATTCTGTTGCTGGATGCAGACCAGAAGTTCCGCCGCATGGGATTTGCACCCGAAGAGGCGATGATGCAGGCCGGACGACGCCGTCTGCGGCCGATCGCGATGACGGCGCTCGCCGCGATGGCCGGGATGATGCCGCTTGCGCTGGCTTGGGGCGCCGGTTCACAGATGCTGCAGCCGCTGGCCATCTCGGTGATTGGCGGCATTCTCATCTCGATGGTGCTCTCGCTCATTGTTACGCCGGCCGTCCATTTCTACCTGACGCGGCGCGAAGCTTGAGAGTGCGTACGTGACATCGTAGCTCAGGCCAGGTCGAAACGATCAAGGTTCATCACCTTGCTCCACGCAGCCACGAAGGCCTTCACAAATGTCTCCTTCGCGTCGTCGGATCCATAGACTTCCGCAATTGCCCGGAGCTGGGAATTCGAACCGAAGATAAGGTCGACACGGGTGGCAGTCCACTTGAGTTCGCCCGTCGCGCGATCACGCCCCTCGTACACGCCTTCGGATGCAGAAGACGGCTGCCACTGCGTATTCATGTCGAGCAGGTTGACGAAGAAATCGTTCGTCAGCGTCTCGGGCCGCGTGGTGAAGACGCCGTGCTTCGACTGCCCGAAGTTAGCATTAAGGGCGCGCATGCCACCGAGTAGAACTGTCATTTCGGGGGCAGTCAGCGTCAGCAACTGCGCCCGATCCAGGAGCAGCTCCTCTGCCGGTCTTTGCTCTCCCTTCCGATGGTAGTTGCGGAAGGCATCTGCGGCCGGCTCCATTACGGCGAAGGAGTGCGCGTCGGTTTGTTCCTGAGAAGCATCCGTGCGCCCCGGTGAGAAGGGAACCTTCACGTCGTGACCGACCTTTTTCGCAGCTTCCTCGACGGTGGCGCAGCCGCCCAAAACGATAAGGTCAGCCAGCGAGACCTTCTTCCCTTTGCTCCCATTGGACTGCGAGCTGTTGAACTCCTTTTGGATCGCCTCCAGCTTCTGCAAGACCTTCGCCAGCACGGCCGGCTGGTTCACTTCCCAATCCCTCTGCGGCACAAGGCGGATGCGTGCCCCGTTGGCGCCACCGCGCTTGTCGGACCCGCGGAAGCTCGATGCCGACGCCCAGCCAGTCGTGATCAGTTCGGAGATCGACAGCCCGGAGGCAAGAATCTTGGCCTTCAGCGCAGCAACGTCTTTCTCGTCGATTAATTTGTGATCTACCGCGGGAAGCGGGTCTTGCCACAGTTGCGGCTCCGCCGGAACAAGCGGGCCAAGGTACCGTGAAATAGGCCCCATGTCGCGGTGCGTGAGCTTGAACCACGCCTTGGCGAACGCATCGGCAAGCTCCTGCGGATGCTCGTAGAAGCGCCGGGAAATCTTTTCGTAAGCAGGGTCAAACCGCAAGGAAAGATCTGTGGTCAGCATGGATGGCGCCTGCCGCTTTGATGGATCGTGCGCATCCGGCACCGTGCCGGCGCCGGCGCCATCCTTCGGTTTCCACTGATGCGCACCGGCCGGACTCTGGGTCAGTTCCCATTCGTAGCCAAACAGGTTCGCGAAGAAGTTGTTGCTCCACTTCGTAGGCGTCGCGCTCCAAATGACTTCCAGGCCGCTGCCTATGGTGTCATCCCCTTTGCCCGTGCCAAATTTGCCCTTCCAGCCGAGGCCCTGTTCCTCGATGCCGGCGGCTTCCGGCTCTGGGCCCACCAGTGACGCAGCACCGGCGCCGTGGGTTTTGCCGAAGGTGTGCCCGCCGGCGATCAGCGCCACGGTCTCCTCGTCATTCATCGCCATGCGCGCGAATGTCTCGCGGATATCGCGTGCCGCGGCAATGGGATCCGGCTTTCCATTGGGCCCTTCCGGATTCACGTAAATCAGGCCCATCTGCACCGCGCCGAGAGGATTGTCGAGCTGACGGTCGCCGCTGTAGCGCTCGTCCGCCAGCCACTTGCCCTCGGGGCCCCAGTAGATGTTGTCTGCGGGCTCCCACACGTCTTCGCGCCCGCCGCCAAAACCGAAGGTCTTGAACCCCATCGACTCCAATGCGACGTTACCAGCCAGAATCATGAGGTCGGCCCAGGAGATTTTCCGCCCATACTTCTGCTTGATCGGCCAGAGCAACCGGCGCGCCTTATCGAGGTTCACATTGTCCGGCCAGCTATTCAGGGGCGCAAAACGTTGGGTGCCGGAACCTGCCCCGCCGCGGCCGTCGCCGATGCGGTACGTACCTGCGCTGTGCCACGCCATACGAATGAAAAGTGGCCCATAGTGGCCGAAGTCGGCCGGCCACCATTCCTGCGAGTCCGTCATCATGGCATGAAGGTCCTTGACCACGGCATTCAGGTCGAGGCTCTTGAATTCTTTCGCGTAATTGAACTCCTTGCCCATTGGATCGGAGAGCGGAGAGTGCTCGTGCAGGACCTTCAGGTTCAGCTGGTCCGGCCACCAACTCGCATTCGTCGGGCCGGTGTGTCTGCGAGCGCCGTGCGATACCGGGCACTGGGCTTCGGTTGACAGTTCTTCGGGGACGGACGCCCCCACTGCAGCGCCGAGTTGTTTCTCCATCGCTTCATCCTCCTTCGAATCAGCCCGAAAAGACTGCGGAGAAATACTACGCCCATCCTGGCTCTCACGTTTGCGCAGATCGCCAGCCGCTTTGCCCCGCGCAATTTGAGAGTTTTGGCTAAATTTTTCGAGCAACGATGAGCCACCAGCTCTCGCTTTGGGGATCCCTCTCGATGAAGTTGACCTGGCGGCTGAGCCTGGCCCGCTGTTCCTATTTCTTCGAAGCCGGGAGCTTTTGATCCATCGCGATGTTCAACATCAGCACATTCACGCGCGGCTCCCCGGGTAACCCCAAATCCGCCCTGTCGGTATATTGCGGAATCAGCGCCTTGACCTTCTCCGGATCAACACCCTGTGCATTGGCGATGCGTGCGGCTTGCAATTCTGCATTCGCCGGACTGATGTGCGGGTCCAGTCCCGAGGCTGATGCTGTTACCGAGTCGGAGGGAATCGGCGCCTTGGCCGCAAATTGCAATGGCGCCTTGTCATCGTTGAAGGCCTTGACCAGCTTCAGGTCATCCAGGTTGCCCTGTGCATCCTTAAACTGGTCCAGCGGCACCGAGGACTCGTAGGGCAGATCATTCTCCACGCAGTAATGCACGACGCGAAGGTTAATGCCGTCAAAGCTAACGGTTTCCTTGTTCTTGTCGTCGGTGGCGGTCGTGCCATGCATCAGCTTGGCGCTCGTGGGGCCCAGGTTCGAGCCACTGCTGGCGGTGGCATCGTAGCCGCTGCCGGCAGATGACGGCCGGGGATGAAAATACTCGGGCCTTGCAAATGACTGGCCGATGAGGCTCGACCCGACGACCTTTCCGTTCACTGTCACCAGGCTGCCGTTTGCCTTGGCCGGAAAAATCAATTCAGAGAGACCGGTCGTCACCGCCGGGTACGCCAACCCGGTAACAACCGTAAAGGCCAATGTTAAGCGGAATCCAGGACTAATTTCTTTCAGCATGTCTCTCTCTCCCTTTACGCCAAATGCAGGGCAACCAGCATTTTGTCGATCAGCCAAATCGCAGGGAACGGCACGATGATCCCGCCCAGGCCGTAGATCAACAGGTTGCGAGTTAGCAGTTGGCCGGCAGTTACCGGCTTGTATCGCACGCCGCGAAGGGCAAGCGGCACCAGCGCGACGATGATCACCGCATTGAAGATGACCGCGGCCAGCACGGCGCTCTGCGGTGAGTGCAGGCCCATGATGTTCAACTTGTTCAGCTCCGGATAGAAGGAGGCGAACATTGCCGGAATGATCGCAAAGTACTTCGCTACATCGTTGGCGATGGAGAATGTTGTCAAAGCTCCGCGAGTAATCAGCAACTGCTTGCCGATGGCGACGATTTCGATGAGCTTGGTCGGGTTGCTGTCGAGATCGACCATGTTGCCGGCTTCCTTGGCTGCCATGGTTCCGGTGTTCATGGCAACCCCAACGTCTGCCTGGGCCAGCGCCGGAGCATCGTTTGTGCCATCACCGGTCATGGCCACCAGACGGCTCAGCGACTGCTCCTTCTTGATGTATTCCAGCTTGTCCTTCGGGGTCGCCTGTGCAAGGAAGTCATCCACCCCGGCCTCTGCAGCAATCGCTGCGGCGGTCAAAGGATTGTCGCCCGTGATCATGATGGAGCGGATGCCCATCGCGCGCAGCGATGCCAGCCGGTCCTTCATGCCACCCTTGACGATGTCCTTGAGATGAATAACTCCCAGGACCTTGCGTCCGTCGGCTACCGCCAGAGGTGTGCCGCCATTTCTGGAGATGTTGTCGGATGCCGCAACCAGCGATTCCGGCACGGTTCCGCCGGCCTTTCTCACAAAGTCCGCGATTGCGTCCGTCGCGCCTTTTCGCAACTGGCGGCCATCCATGTCTACGCCGCTCATGCGCGTGAAGGCAGAGAAGGGATGAATTGCGCCTCATGCTCGGCGAGTTCGCGCCCGCGCAAGCCGTACTTTTCCTTGGCCAGCACGACAATCGAGCGGCCTTCCGGCGTTTCGTCGGCCAGGCTGGACAACTGAGCGGCGTCAGCCAGTTCAGTATCATTGACACCTTCGACTGTAATGAATTCCACTGCTTGCCGATTGCCCAACGTGATCGTTCCGGTCTTGTCCAAAAGCAGCGTGTCCACGTCGCCAGAGGCCTCGACGGCCTTTCCGCTCATGGCCAGGACGTTGTGTTGCATCACGCGGTCCATTCCGGCAATGCCGATCGCGGAGAGCAAGCCGCCGATCGTCGTCGGGATCAGGCAGACCAGCAGCGATACGAGAACGGCGACGGTGGGAAGGGTACCGCTGTTCACCGCCGAGATTGCATACTTGGCATACGGCGGCAGGGTCGCGACGGCCATGAGGAAGATCAACGTCAAACCGGCGATCAAGATGTTGAGGGCGATTTCATTCGGCGTCTTCTGACGCACGGCGCCCTCCACCAGGGCGATCATGCGATCCAAGAAGGTCTCGCCCGGATTCGAAGTAATCTTGATTTTGATTTCATCCGACAACACCTTCGTGCCGCCGGTAACGGCGCTGCGGTCTCCTCCGGATTCGCGAATGACCGGCGCGCTTTCTCCGGTGATGACGGACTCATCGACGCTGGCAATGCCTTCGACGACCTCGCCATCGCCTGGGATGAGCTGGCCTGCTTCGACGTGGACGACGTCGCCGGCATGCAGTTTGGATGCCGGGACCTCTTCGTACTTACCGCCAGGCAGAATCTTGCGCGCCAGCGTGTCGGTCTTGGTCTCGCGCAGCGCGTCGGCCTGAGCTTTGCCGCGCGCCTCTGCCATGGCCTCCGCGAAGTTCGCAAAGACCACGGTGAACCACAGCCACAGGGAGATCTGAATGCCAAACAGAAGACCGCCGGCATGGGTGACCGCGTCTTTGATCACATATGCCGTCGTCAGCGCAGCACCCGCTTCGACGACAAACATCACGGGGTTCTTGGCGACGTGCACCGGATTCAGCTTGACAAAGGATTGTTTGATCGCGCGGCCCAGGATCTCGGGATCGAACAACGGACGCGCTCGCACGCCCCGCGAAATGAGCGTCGTGGGATCGTCGTTGACTTCCGGCTTGCGATGCGCCTTTTGCGCGGTTGCGGTAGACATTCTCTCTGGCTCCTTTATCCGTCGTCCGATCAGAACAGTTTTCCGCTGAACATTTGGAAATGTTCCACGATTGGGCCAAGCGAGAGGGCGGGAAAATACGTAAGAGCACCCACGATCACGACCGTCCCGATCAGCAGAACCACAAACAGCGTGCCGTTGGTAGGCAGCGTGCCGCTGCTGGCGGGCACCAGTTTCTTCTGGGCCAGACTGCCGGCGATTGCCAGAGCCGGAATAATGAACAGGAATCTGCCGATCAGCATATCGATTCCGATCGTCAGGTTGTACCAGGGCGTGTTCGCGTTGATGCCGGCAAAGGCGCTGCCATTGTTACCGGCTCCGCTTGTGTAGGCGTACATGATTTCGGAGAAGCCGTGCGCAGCGCTATTGTTGGTGTTCGCGATCGCCGGTCCAGGAGGATTCCAGTAGCCGCCTTTGGCAAATGGCGTGACCGAACTGAGAGCAGTGAACCCAAGAATGCAGAGCGATGTCGCCAGGACGGCGATAATCGCCATCTTGACTTCTTTCTTCTCGATCTTCTTGCCCACATATTCGGGAGTACGCCCGACCATCAGCCCGCCTATAAAGACGGCGATGATGGCATAGATCAATATGCTGTAAAGCCCAGCGCCTACGCCGCCGAAGATCACCTCGTCCGTCTGAACATAACCCGCATCCAGCATCTTTGACCTCGCACGTTGTTCGACTAGCCTTACTCAAAAGCCCGGCATGCTGTGGTCTGCACCCGGCTGATTGGTCCCGACAGCTTCTCGATTAGGGGTTCATTACGATTGGACAACAAACCATCTAAAACCAAGCTAAAGACTTTCTTAAAAGATCATGTACGTGGTGTTCTTGCCGTTCCAGACGAAAGTTGCAGATCAACTCCCAACATAGAAACCCATGGATGCACCTCGCAGGCCGACTTTATTCGTGGCGTCGCGGATTTCACGCGATTGACTGGCGATCTGTTCCTGGTCGAATTTCTAGCGTGTCTTAAGAGTTCATAAACGAGATGCGTTTGGCCACGTGCGCTAATTGCCGGCCGACAACTCGGGGTTTCTTCATGATTAAGACGAAAGATCCGGATGAGGCGATTGCGATGTCAGGTAGAATTCCCGCGGCGCGCAAGGGCACGGTTGAGATCCGGCCGGTGCTCGAAATGCCAGGGCCGCCCGCTGAGTGAGCGAAGAATCGACTCCGTCTGTCGATTTCGGCGCGCCGTAAGTCAAAGATCGCGGCCAGGCAGCAGCAGCGAAGCGGCACTGGTTCGAGCATCACGGACAGCCCAAGGACAAAAAAGGAGAAGACGATGGCAAAGGAACCGACGTACGAGCAGGCAGAACTTCAATTGAAACTTTTCGATCTCCGCCGCGAGTCGCGTCTGCGGCAAGCCCGCGACTGGTTCGCCAACAATTACTACGCAAACACTCTTGAGGAGGCAATGCGACTTGCGCCGATGGGGTCGGAGGCCGGCACATTCTACATGATGGTCGTGAGCTACTGGGACCAGGCATGTGCGTATCTCAATCATGGGCTACTGCACGAAGATCTGTTCTTCGAAACCAACGGCGGCGAGTTCTTCTTCGTGTGGGAGCGCGTGAAGCCGACCATAGCGGAAGGCCGCCAGCGGTTCTCGAATCCACTGTTCCTCGCCAACCTGGAGAAAGCCGCGAACCGCTACGAGACCTGGAGCGAAGGGCGAGCACCAGGCCATATCGCCGCCATTCGTCAGATGATGAAGCAGACGGCTCCTCAGGCCAGCAAAGCTGCCTGAGTCGGGGAGGCCGATCATGATGAGCAGCCTGCCCCTGCGGCAAGCTGTTTTGCATGTCGGTCACCGATACACTTATTTGCCAGGAGCATGCTGAAGTTGCGAACGTGCCGGCGAGCATCGAATCAATTGTGGGCAATAACGAGGCGGAGGAGTTGATTCTTAGCTGGTCGCGCGGCTTCCGCGCGCACGAACTTACCGCGGAAGACATTCAGGACCGCTTTGCAGCCCTAGACGTGAGCACGATGAATGCAGCAGAGCCCGTCCGGCGACGCGTGATCGAAGCCCAGCGGGAACTCGATCTGATTCGTTGGGGGATGTGCGAAGCGGGCCAGCGCGCGGAAATTGCACGCATCTTCGCCGAACTTGAACGGCTCCTCGCCAGCCGGAGCCGATTAAAGCCATGACATTCACACGCAAGACTCTCTTCTGTTTCATCGCAAGTTCGACTCTTCTTTTTGGCACGTTCTCCTTGAGCGCAGCGAAGCGTACGGCGCCACGGCGTCGAGCAGCCCCGCTCGCTGGACTTCAGTTGCAGGTTCTGCTGGATCGGGCGGGCTTCTCACCGGGCGAGATCGACGGGGCCGGAGGAGCAAACACTCGCAAGGCGCTGGAGGCTTTCCGGGCTTCCCTTGGGCCCGCGCCCAGCGCCGGGAAAGAAGAGTTGCTCAAGGCGCTCGGCGCACAGAAAGTGGAACCGATCGTCTCCTACACGATCACCGGGGAAGACGCCGCCGGGCCATTTGCCGAGGCGATTCCGCAGGAGATGACGGAGAAAGCGAAACTTCCGGGCCTGTACTACTCATCGGTACTGGAAAAGCTTGGCGAGAAATTCCACTCGTCGCCGGCGCTGCTCAAGCGCCTGAACCCTGGCGCGCAATTCACCGCAGGAGAGCAAATCCGGGTCCCGAACGTGTCGGGAAATGAGCAAGCCGCGCCAGACGATAAGCCGGCCACTCGGCAGAGCAACCCAAATGCGGGAAAGCCGGGTGCGGCCGCAGGGCAGAAGGGCAAGCCGGGACCTTCCGGCGCTCAACCCGGCAAGCCAAATTCGGGTCCGCAGGCAACAGGGCAGAAGGACAAGCCTAGATCATCAGGCGCCGGCAACGGGGCTGTCTCCAAGGTGATTGTCTCGAAGAATAAGTCGGACCTGACGGTATACCGCGACGACAAGATCGTCTTCTACGCGCCGGTGACGAGCGGCAGCGAGCACGACCCGCTCCCTATTGGAAGTTGGAAGGTCACGCAAATACGGCGAAACCCCGATTTCTATTACAACCCCGATCTTTTCTGGGACGCCAATCCCACCGATACGAAGGCCAAGATCGCGGCGGGTCCAAACAATCCGGTCGGTGTGGTCTGGATTGATATCAACAAGCCGCACTATGGCATACACGGCTCGCCCGAACCGGGGCGGATCGGCCATTCCGAATCTCACGGATGCGTGCGCCTGACCAATTGGGACGCTGATCATCTTGCCGGCCTGGTCGCGGTAGGAACTCCGGTCATCTTCGAGGAATGAACCTCGAGTAACGCGAAGCTTCGTCCTTTTTTAACGCGTGTTCTCTCGTCTCACCGCCTCGACCACCGCAGGATATGGATTCATGGCCGTTCCCTTCCACCACTTCTGTTCCGGCCCCAGACGGAAGATCGCAAAGTGTAGGTGCGGCGTGCGCAGATCTGCGTTTCCCGTCGAGCCTACAAAACCGATGACGCTGCCACGCTTGACGCGCATTCCCTCGCGCAGCTCTTTTGCGTACCGATCCAGGTGCGCGTAGTAGTAGCAATACACTCCCGCATCATCGAATTCGTAGATCGTGTTGCCGCCGGCTTTGCTCAGAAAAAGCTTTTGGATCGTTCCGGAGACCACTGCATGCACAGGTGTCCCTCGCGGCGCCACAATATCGATTGCCTCATGACGATGGCCATGATGAACTTCATCGAAGGTGTCCCTCAGCTCCGTCAGCCTGAGCCCGCGAATCGGCGGGCCCATCTGCGGCAGGGGTGAGGTCGCGCCGACAGCATGCAGCTTTGATTCAAACAATGAGACAAACAATGAGATAAACAATGAGCCAAACAGTATTGAGAAAAGCAGCATTGAGAAAAGCACGGCTATGCAGACGCAGAGTGTAGGGCCATTCCGCGACGGGGTCCCCGGCAAGCGTGGCTTGCTGGGGTGAGAGCATGATGAAGGACCAGCAGTGCGGGCTGTGCGCGGCATCGTGGTTAGGGATGTCATTCTCAATGCTCCTGTTGGCCGACCCGCATGGCTGCCGAAATCGCGGCTGATTTTATCTGTAAAATACCTCGCGTGCTGGTGAGAGCGGTCCGCGGACCGCTGTCATTCAGGTTTCACGCCTGAGCGATAAACCAGTGATGAGTGCCGCTGCAGTGGTACACGGAGGAGCGCCATCGGAACCAGGAACGCGCGACGGCTGTGAGCGTGCGCTCCAGGCGGCCTTGTCTGTGCTTTCGCAGAAGCAGGCCCGCGAGGCCGGGCCCGAAGTCGCGCGCACGCAGGCTGTGATTCGCGCAGCCGTGGCGGCAATCGTTGTGCTCGAAGACGATGGGCGCTTCAATGCGGGGAGCGGAGCGAACATAAGGCTCGATGGGTCTACCGTGCAGATGGACGCCGCTGTTGCGGGCTCTGACGGCTGCTTTGGCGGTGTAGCTGCCATCGAAGATGTCAGCAACCCTGTAATGGTGGCCGAGCGGGTGCTTGCAACACCCCACATGCTGCTGGCGGGTGCGGGTGCAATCGAGTTTGCTCGAAGACAGGGGCTTTCGACAGGCATGTTGTCTCGCAGCAAGCGCGCCGTCGTTATGCGGAGCTCAGGCAGCGCCTGATCGCAAACGGCTTCACTGCCGCGGACCTTCCCTGGGACTTCGCAAAGCTGCGCGAAGCATGGAACTTCGACTCGAAGCTGGAGGATGTATTAGGAAGTTGCGACACGGTCGGCGTGTGCGTGCGCGATCGGGAGGGCCGCTTCGCCGCGGCGAGTTCCACCGGCGGTACGGCCATCACTTTGCGCGGCCGGGTAGGGGACACGCCTCTCTACGGCGCAGGACTATTTGCGGGCGCAAGAGGCGCAGTGGCGGCAACCGGCAGGGGAGAGGAGATCATTCGCATCCTTGCATCGAAGCGCGTCTATGAGTGGATCGAGGCAGGCTTGCCGGCCCAGATCGCGTGCGAGCGCGGCATCAAGCTCGTCCCGGAGAACTTTTCGATCGGATTGATCGCCGTGGATTCGCAGGGCACGGGCGCCGCCTCGAACCGCACCATGACCTGGGTGGCCGCTACAGAGAATTCCTGGGTGGCCGCTACAGAGAATTCCTGAGCAGCCGCGACAGGCCAAGCCTCGAACCGTCATCCTGCGCCAGGGTACCCGCGCCACAGGGTACCCGGCGCGTCTGCTGTTCCACCCCCAACAAGCCAACTGCCGGCTTGCGGGGACCCCGTGGCGTGCTGGGGGTGTAACGCTATGCCGTTCGGCGCAACGTACTGCGATAGTCGGCGGCGAACTTCTCAATGCCCTTCGTAGTGAGCTCGTGCGCAAGATCGAAGCTCTGCCAGGGCTGGTGCAGGTCCAGCCGCTTGTACGGAATCGGCCTCTGTGGCTTGCCCTCCTTATCGACGGCTCTGTACATGAAATTCTCGTCCGCCATGGGAAAGCCTTTTTCGGCCCACTCCTCCAGCACCTTGGCGGGCACAGTGACCAGCTCGGCATCCAGGCAAAACGCGCACAGCAGGTGATTGATGTTGCGGATGCTGGCGGCGAGCATGTGCACGTGGCCATCGCCGGTGGCGAACATGCGCTTGATGTTTGCCACCAGCTCCATTCCGTCTTCGCCGTGGTCGTCCAGCCTGCCCGCGAACGGGGAGACATACACCGGGGCCCTGGATCCGGTGGTCGCGGCGTAGACCGCGGCTGCCTGGTCCTGCGAAAAACACAAGGTCATGTTGACGCGAATGCCCTTGCGTACCGAAACGGCGGCCGCGCGCAGCCCCTCACGCGTGCACGGATACTTCACATAGGCATTGGGGATCCAGGTGAACATCTCCTCACCCTGGACGAGCATCTCGTCGGCTTTGGTATTGAGCTCGGCATAGACCTCAATCGAGACGCCGGCGTCTCCCACCAGCGGCGAGATCGCCTGCACAATCCGCTTGTATTCCTCTTTTTCTTCCTGCGCACTCAACTTCTGGCCCGAGGCAAGGCGCTGCTGGATCTCCGGGTTCTTGGCAATCAGGGTTGGATTGGTGGTCTGGCCATCGACGAAGCCGAGCAGGCTTTTGATCCGAAGCGTCTCATCGGGGTCGCCGCCATCCACGAGAATCTTTGTTTTTGGTTTATTTGCCAGCATTCGATTCACCTCAATCCCGCTTCTCACGCGAGCGCTCTTATGAATAAGCAACCGGATCTTCCATTCCCGCTCATTGCGGGCCGGCTCGATGGTTCCGGTAAGCACGGAGTGCGCGGCCGCTGAAACTGTTGCCTGCGTCCGCCGCCCCGCATCCAAAGTTTCAGTGCGGGAGCGTACGAGCCGCGTCAACGAGAAATCTCCGGGACGGGCGGGAGACGGAACCATGAACAACCAACGACACTCTTCAGCGCGCAATTCTCGCCCCAGCACGCCAACTACGGGCGCGCCGGGGACCCCGGAGCTCACCGCAGCTCAGGCCTGGAGCGTCAAGATTCCCGCGGGCGGCGCGATGCTGGAAGGAGACCTCACGGTGCCGCCCCATGCGGCCGGCGTCGTCATCTTCGCACACGGCAGCGGCAGCAGCCGGCATAGTCCGCGCAATCGCCGCGTTGCAAGCGCGCTCAACAGGTCTGGTCTGGCGACGCTGCTCTTCGATCTGCTCACCCGCAACGAGGAGGCAATCGATGAGCGCACAGCGCAGTTGCGCTTCGATATCGCGCTCCTGGCGCGAAGGCTGCGGCAGGCGACCGAATGGCTGATCACCCAACGAGAGAAGCTGCGCATCGGCTACTTCGGCGCCAGCACCGGGGCCGCGGCCGCTCTGGTCGCATCCGCCGAGCTTCCGATTTCCGCGGTGGTTTCGCGCGGTGGACGGCCTGATCTGGCTGGGCCGTCACTGGCCAAGGTGAAGGCTCCTACTCTGCTGATCGTGGGGGGAGAGGACACGCATGTGATTGCGCTGAACCGCAAAGCAATGGAGCAGCTTTCCTGCGAGAAGCGGCTGGAGATTGTGCCGGGCGCCACACACCTTTTCGAGGAGCCAGGCACGTTGGAAGAGGTCGCAATATTGGCCCGCAAGTGGTTCCTGCAGCATCTTGGGCAGCAGGGCGGCACCCGGGCCGCATAAGTACTCACCAGCATGTGTCAAAAAATCGTAGATAGGGCACCTGGAGCGTTCATCGCTCGCTTCCTATCTGTTCGAAACAGGAGGCAGCTATGCCGGAAAAATCCACCATTCAACGCGCCAAAGAAGATCTGCGCGAGGGCAAGTCGCCGACCACCGCGGCGGGCGAATTCGTGCGCGAGGAGATCGAGCATGTCAAACAGGGCAAGCACGGAGTGCGCTCTCCGAAGCAGGCGATTGCGATTGGGTTGAGCAAGGCGCGCCGGGCCGGGGTTCCCTTGCCCCCTCCGGCCGAGGGAAAGGCAAAGGAGAAGACGCGGCAGTCCGCCGAGCGCGACTATCGCGAGGGCCAGACGTCCCCCCGCAAGAAGCCCAGTGCCCGCCGTTCGCGTGCTCGCATGCAGGCGCTCAAACGCGAGCCGAAGAGCACGGTTTCGCATCGAGCTCTTTCGCAGCAGGCGCGCAGCGCGGCGCATCGGCATGCGCCGGCCGCGGCCTCGGCGGCGGGGCAGCACGCACAGATTGATCTGAACCATGCCGGCGAAGCGGAGCTCATGCGCATTCCCAACCTTGGAGTCGGAAGAGCGAGAGACCTGCTGGAAACCCGCAGGCGGCTGGGAAATTTCGAAAGTTGGGAGGATGTGAAACGGGCCCCCGGCTTCGGCGAGAGGATGGTTCGCAGGCTGCAGCAGGCCGGTGTCACGCTCGGCCGCAAGCTCCGGGCTGCGTGATCCCGACGATCGGTGATCTTATGCGGCGGCGGTGGCGATCTCCAGGCCCTGATGTGCGCCCTATTGCGACTGCTTGAAGGTCACGCGCACGGGCCGCTCGACCGTGTGCGTCATGTGCGCCTCCGGGCCATCCCCCACCTGGATATAGGCGCGGTCAACGCCCTCGGCGCAGTCGAGGCTCACGCCTTTCAGCGGACGTTCCTCGGCCACCATCAGCCGTCCTTCGCGGCTGCGAATTTCCACCGTCACCAGCCAGTCCAGGTGCTCGCGGCTGAAGCTGTCCAGATATGCCGTCCACTGGTTGTGAGCGATGTCCACGTCGCCCTGCGCCTTCTCCGGCTGTGGCTGCGCTTCATCGGGCTGATTCATGTCGGGCTGATTCATCTTGTGCGACTCCGTAGACTTTCGGCGCTGCCGCGAACTCAGGCCGCGCGCTGCTGCACGGTTTTTGCAGCCCGTTCCAGCAGACTGCGGACTTCATCGTCGCTGGTCTGCGAGAACTCTTGGTACCACTGGCCCACGGCGAAGAAATCGAGCGGTGTGTAGAGGCAAACGGTCTGGTCGGCCTCTTCTTGCAGCTCGTCGCAGATATAGCGCGAGGCCACCGGCACGGCCACCACGATCTCCCGCGGCCCCTTCTGCCGGAGCGCGGTGACGGCAGCGCGCATCGAGGATCCGGTGGCCACGCCGTCATCGACCAGGATCGCCACACGGCCCTGCACGTCGAGTGGGCCACGCGCGCCTCGATAGGTGCTCTCGCGTCGTTCCAGTTCGTGCTCCTCTCGAGCAGCCACGGCGTCAATCTGCTCCGGCGGGATCGCCAGGCCCTCGATGATCGTGCGGTTCAACACGCGCACGCCGCCCGAGGCTATGGCGCCCATCGCCAGCTCCTCCTGCCCCGGCACGCCGAGCTTGCGGACCACAAAGACATCCAGCGGCGTATGCAGTGCCTGTGCGACCTCAAAGCCAACAGGAACACCACCCCGAGGCAGTGCGAGGACAACCGCATCCGTGCCGGCGAACTTTCCCAGGGCTATGCCCAACTTCTTTCCCGCTTCGCGGCGGTCCTGGAACAGCATGCCGCCTCCTGACTCGTCCCAGCACGCCAACCGCGCGATGGGAACCCTGAACAGCTACCTGCGTGCTATTGGAGTTGTTCGCTTCACTTGGATGCCCAGCGCGGGATGCCGTTTGCCCTGAAGGCTAAATCCGGAGCTTGCCGGCAGTCAGACGGCCGAAGGATAAGTCTCCGGCAGTTCTCCCCGCTCCCAGCCGGAGGTGCGCTCAAGCGGCTCCACTGCTCGCGTCTGGTCAAAGTGGATCACTGCGTCGAACTGGCGCGGCAGCTCCGCATGAAAGTAGTGGCTGATGCGCTCGGAGCCAGGCAAATAGATGACGCCGATGGCGCGCTCCAGCCGTCGTTTGCCCAATACCGATGAGAGCCACTCGTTGCCATGAAGCAGGAGCAGGAAGTTCTGCGCGCCGGTCTCATGAAACAGCGCCTCGTAGCTGCCGGCCAGAGCAGGCCGCACGCTCTTGCGTTCGGCTGGGCCGTCCCAGGCGGAGGCGGCGGTCACCGAACCGGCGTACGTTGTGAACCCCACAAGCACCGCCCCGTCGCCGTACTGTTGGCGCACCAGTTGGCCTACATTCAGCTCGCCCGCTTCGCCCATCTCCGTAGCGCGGGCATCTCCCAGATGTGAGTTGTGCGCCCACACCACAATCTTTGAATCTGCTCCCAGGTGAGCGGCCAATTCATTCAATGTCTCCGTCATGTGCCGGTCGCGCAGGTTCCAGGAGGAGACCCGGCCGGCAAACATCGACCTGTAATATTGCTCGGCGTTCTTGATCAGGCGCGCGTTTTGCTCGACAAAAAAGAACTCATCCGGCTCCACGCGGCCATCGCGGCCGGCGAGTTCGGCGGCCCGGCGCCGCAGCTCAATCAGTTGGCCAACTACCTCGTCTTCGCAGCTCTTATTGAGCCCAAAGCTGGTGGCGTAGCCATATGCCTGCTGGTCTTCGCCGAAATGCTCGAAGCATCCGTACCGATAGCGGGCACGTTTTGCGCCCTCAGGATCGACTTTATCCAGATATCTCAGGACCGCCTGGATGGAGCCATGCAGACTGTAGAGGTCCAGTCCGTAAAAGCCCGCCCTGCGCTGTGGCCGCGGCAGCGCGTCATTGTAGCTGCGCATCCAACCGGCGAAGTCCAGCACATCGGCATTGCGCCACATCCAGGCCGGGAAGCGGCGAAATTCGTCCAGCGCCTCCACTGCCTCTTGCGCTGTGCTTCGTCCCTGAACAAAGCGGTTGACATTGTAGGCATCCGGCCAATCGGCCTCCACGGCGACTGCCGAAAAGCCTTTCTCTGCGATCAGGCGCTGAGTGAGCTGCGCCCGGGCCTCGTAGAACTCGTGCGTGCCATGCGATGCCTCGCCCAAAAGCACGAAGCGGGAATCTCCGATCAACTCGAGCAGAGGGTCGTAATCGGCGGAGCTGCCGGTCAGGACGTGCGCATTCTCCTGTAATGCGCGGAGTTCTACCCCGGCAAGCCGACTACGTTGAAGTGCATCGTTGCCCGTAGGACGACCTCACAGTGGACAGGAATTGCTGGTCAATGCTTGCCCTTATGTCGTAGGAAGCCTGGCCACAGGCTTTCGTTGCGCGTAATTCGGAGCACGGATCAAGGTACCGCGCGAACAAATTATCGGCGCACTCGCGCTCTCCTGTTGATGTGCTGGAGCATCGAAGAAGTTTGAGAACAGGAGGCCAGCCATGCAGCTCACGAGTTCAGCTTTTCAGCATGAAGGCAAGATCCCCGCAAAGTTCACCTGCGACGGAGACAACGAGTCGCCGGAATTCTCATGGGGAGATGCTCCCGCCGAGACCAAATCTTTCGCGCTGATCATCCATGATCCGGACGCTCCCAAACCGGGCGGATTCACCCACTGGGTGCTGTACGACATTCCCGCCAGTAACGGCGCGATTATGCCGAATGTGCCGAAGGAGGAGCGCGTAGCCGGCACCGGAGTCCAGGGAAAGAACGACGCGCGAAAGACCGGCTACATGGGCCCGTGCCCACCCTCCGGGACGCACCGCTATTTTGTCCGGCTGTATGCACTCGACAAGGAGCTGAAGCTGAACCCCGGCGCCACGCGCGAACAGCTCGAGCAGGCCATACAGGGTCACGTGATCGAAGAGGCAGAACTGATGGGCACCTACGCGCGAAGCTCGGAGAGAGCAGCTTAGGACGAAATTCCCGGACAAAGCCCCGGGACGAAACGCGGGGCGGCACTAGGCTAAGTTTTGGTATTGTTCGCGGCAGGCGTGGGCGCTTCGGTGGCTTTTGCGGCTTCGGTCACCAGCTCCTGCACGGCCTGCACTACCGCGTCGCGCACCTCGTCGCGCACCGCCTCGCGTACGCTCTCGACCACCTCTTTGGGTTCCAGGGCAACCTCTTTTCCCGAGTCGGCCACCATCTTGTCGAGCGCCGCTTCCACCTTCTCGGCTACCCTGATCTTCTTCGCGAGAACCTTTGCCACCTTCTTGGCAGGCGCGTCCAGAATAGTCATTGCGGCGTCGGGCACGATAGCTGGAACGGCGCTGCTCCAGTCCTTGTCGAAGACTGCGGTCATCCGCTTCACGATCTGCCGATCGTGGAAGATGATGCCGATCTCCCTGCGTACCTCGAGCTCCAGCTTGCGCAGGCTCTGGCTTCCGACAAAGGCTGAATTCCCGTCGCGCAGGATGACCCGGGCATGCAGGCGCATGGGCAGCTCGCGAGTGAAAAGCGAGGAGCTGGAGGCCCTGCCGATGATCCTCACATCCACGCCCTGCGAGATCTTCTCATTCAGCAGCTTCACAAAGGCCCGGTCGGTGATCTTCATGTCGTAAATCAGCAGGTGTTTCCTTGCGCCTTCGATGAACTTGATGAGCTGCTCGCGCGCGTTCTCCGGACTCACTACGAACTCATGGTGCCCAGGCTTGTACGGACGACGCTTGGCGTCACATTCGAACAGCTTCATGGCCTGCCTCACCAGCTTTGGCTCCAGGGTACTCACGGCAAAGGAGCGGCTGAGCATGATGTCAATGTGGCTGAAGTTGAAGGCCATCACGTGGAGCTCTTTGCGGTCGATGATGAACATCTTGCCGTGATACCGGAGCAGGTCGTCGGCAGTGCGGGTCACTGTCACTCCATTTTCCAGCAGCCTGGCTTCAAAGCGGCGCAACGGCTTGAATCCACCGCTGTTGGTGAATGCCACCAGCGCCTGAACAGACACTCCTCGCTCGGCCGCATCGGTCAGTGCTCGTTCCACTTCGCTGAGGTCGATCCGGAAGATCATGATATGAATGCTTTTCTTCGCTTGGCCAAGAGCTGTGAGGATGGGACCGATCCCGTCCTCCGGCTGCACAATCAGTTTCACGGCTGGTCCTTGTACCTGAACTTGTCTGAATCAGGGCTAAGGTTAAAAACCCCAGATCAGAAAGATGCACGCGGAAGAGTCCCAGATGTTCTTGAAACACTGGGCCAGAATAAATCTTCTAAGCAATCAGGGCCAAGCCGGTTCCGGAGTTTCACCTCCGGGGCCGCAATGGAGGTGGTCGCGATGACCAATCGAGTAGTAATTCTCGCCGCAGCATGCGTATTGATGCTGGGCGTTCCCGCCTGGCAGGCGCAGAATTCGCCGGCGCAGGACATGCTGCCGCAGGTGGAACAGCCGCCGGCGCAAGAGCAGCAGATGCAGGAGCCGCCTGCGCAGGAGATGCAGCCGTCGCAGCAGCCGCAAGCCTCCCAGCCGCAAGAGCCTCTGGCGCATGATTCGCAGGCGCAGGAATCCACGGGTCAGGACATGCAGACGCAAGAGTCCGCGGCTCAGCCCGCACAGGCGCAAGAGGACCGTGGCGCGATGACGCAAGACTCGGAAGTAGCCGATGCAGGCTCCCGCCACAGAGAGAAAGTTTCGTCGAAGAAGTCCGACAAGCCGGTAGCGAAGGAAGCGCTCACCAACCCGGTGCTTTGGCAGGATCCGGGCGATGTCTCCAGCAAGGACCTGTTCTGGGGACAGGGAGGCCAGCAGCGTCGGCCTCGGGCGCCATTCGCCTTTATTCGCGAGGATCTTCACGGCAACAACCCCAAGTTCGACTGCCGCGACGCCAACGGCAAGAAGTGGTCGGTCAAGCTGGGCGATGAGGCCCGGCCCGAGGTGGTGGCCTCGCGCCTTCTCTGGGCGGTCGGCTACTTTGTGGACGATAACTATGTGCTGCCCAAGGCCCAGGTTCGCGGCCTGAAGATGCAGCGCAAATCCAGCAAGCAGAAAGGCACAACGGTCATTGACGCACGCTTCGAGCGTAAACAATCGGGCCAGCAAAAGATCGGTACCTGGAAATGGCGGGACAATCCGTTCTTCGGCAGCCGCGAGTTCAATGGATTGCGCGTCATAATGGCGGTGATGAACAACTGGGACCTGAAGGACTCGAACACCGCTGTGTACGAGGCCAGAGATCGTCAACAGCAGTTCTTCCTGGTCAGCGACCTGGGCTCCACTTTCGCCACCACGACGATCCAGTGGCCGTCGATCGGCTCCAAGGGAGATCCCAGCAACTTTGAGCGCTCCAAGTTCATCACGAAGAACGACGGCGTCGTGGTTGATTTCGCAACCCCCTCGCAGCCGAGAGGCCTGCTTGCGAAGAGTGTTGGATTCGGCGCAATGGCGTTTGTGCAGCACTCTAAGATGGATTGGATCGGAAACAACATCCCGGTTCCGGACGCCCACTGGATCGGGACGCTGCTCGGCCAATTGAGCCATCAGCAGCTGGTGGACGCCTTCCGCGCGGGCAACTTCCCTCCGAGCGAGATCGACCGCTACGTGATCGTGATGGAGAGCCGGATTCACGAGCTGCAGGGTCTGTGAGGAACGACACCGAATACATAAACTTCCCACTCAAGCCAACTCAGGCTTGAGTGGGACACCCGCCGAGCGGGGGTAGATCAGTATGGCCAAAAATCGAGTGTTACTTCTCTTGGCGTGCCTGTTGATTTTGGGCGTTCCCGCCTGGCAGGCGCAGAATTCGCCGGCGCAGGAATCCACGGTACAGGGTTCGCAGGTGCAGGATGCCCATGCCCTCACGGCAACAACGCAGGACTCGACAACTTCAGTTGCAGGCCGCCACAGAAGAATCGCATCGCCCGAAAAAGCTCGTTCCAAAGACAATGAAGCCAAAAGACACAACGACAAGCCGATTAAGCCGGATGCCCTCACCAAACCGGTGATCTGGCAGGACCCGGGTGATATTGCCGGCAAGGACCTGTTCTGGGGACAAGGAGGCCCGCGGCACCGGCCTCGGCCGCCCTTCACCTTTATCCGCGAGGAGCGGCACGGCAACTATCCCAAGTTCGATTGTCGCGATGCCAACGGCAAGAAGTGGCGGGTCAAGCTGGGCGCGGAGGCCCGGCCCGAGGTGGCGGCCTCGCGGCTTCTCTGGGCAGTCGGCTACTTTGTAGACGAGAACTATCTCGTCCCCAAGGCCCAGGTCCGCGGCCTGAAGATGGAGCGCGAATCAGGCAAGCAGAAGGGCGCAACGGTCATTGACGCGCGTTTCAAGCGTAGGCCGGCCGGAAAGCAGAAGATCGGCACCTGGAAGTGGCGGGACAATCCCTTCTCCGGCACCCGCGAGTTCAACGGCCTGCGCGTGATGATGGCGGTGATCAACAACTGGGACCTCAAGGACGTAAACAATGCTGTGCAAGAGGCCAGGGACCATCAGCAGCAGTTCTTCCTGGTGAGCGACCTGGGCTCTTCGTTCGGCCCTAACGCGGTAGACTTGCCGCTAAGCAGCTCCAAAGGCAATCCGCGAAAGTTTGAGCACTCCAAATTCATTACGCGCAACCACGGCGCCGTGGTCGATTTCGCAACTCCCGCAGCGCCGGCGGGCATACTGGTGAAGACGGTTGGCGTCGGCGCAATGGCCTATGTGCTCCGCTCGCGGCTGGATTGGATTGGGAACAATGTCCCGGCCCCGGATGCACACTGGATCGGGATGCTGCTCGGCCAACTCAGCCATCAGCAGCTAGTGGACGCCTTCCGCGCAGGCAACTTCCCTACGAGCGAGGTCGAGCGCTACGTCAGTGTTATGGAGGACCGTATCCGCGAACTGCAGGGGCTGTGAGGAGTGAACTACCCCACTCAAGCCAGCCGATGGCTTGAGTGAGCCACCAGCCCATTTGCCTTCCTGAAGTCTACGCGGCGGGCGCAACCTCGCCGCCATGGAACTGAATGTCATGCAGGGACCGGTAGAGCCCGTCCCGTCTTTTCATGAGCTGGGCGTGCGTCCCACTCTCTACGATCCTGCCCTCCTGGATCGCATAGATGCAGTCCGCGCTGCGGACCGTGGACAGGCGGTGCGCAATCACCAGCGAGGTTCGCCCTGTCATCAGGCGGTCCAGTGCCTCAAAGACAAGCTGCTCGGAGGCCGCATCCAGCCCCGAACTGGGCTCATCGAGGATGAGGATCGGGCTTTTGCGCACGATGGCCCGCGCGATGGCGATGCGCTGCCGCTGTCCGCCGGAGAGCGTAACTCCGCGCTCGCCTACCTGCGCGCCGAACCTGCCGGGAAGCTGCTCGATAAACTCCATCGCATTGGCCGCCTCTGCGGCCGCGGCAATTTCGCCGAACGACGCCTCCGGCTTGCCATAGGCGATATTGTCCCAGATGGTGCCCCTGAACAGCACCGTTTCCTGCAGGACAAAGCTCATCTGCTCGCGCAGCGAGCGCTGGGTATATCTGCGAATGTCGACGCCATCGATCATGACCCTGCCCGCGGAGGGATCGTAGAAGCGCGCGACCAGGTTCACGAGGGTGGTCTTACCTGAGCCGGTGGGGCCCACCAGGGCTACGCAGCTTCCGGGCTCCACATGCAGGTTGATGTCGAAGAGCACCTGGCGCTCGGGCGAATAGGAAAATTCCACGTGTTCGAAGGCGATCATGCCGCGGAAGCGCGGGGCGCGTCTGGCATTCGGAGCATCATGTACCTGTTCGTCAGTGGCGATGATCTCCCGAATTCGCTCAAAGCCGACCGCGGCCTTGGAGTAGGAGTCCATGACCTTGGAGATGTCCTGCATCGGCTTATACATTTTGTTGATGTAGCTCAGGAACAGCACAATCGATCCGGCGGTGATTCCGCCCCGCAGAGCGCTGCTGCCGCCGAAGTAGAGCACCGCGCAAATCCCGGCGCCGGTGACGAGGTTGACGATCGGAACCAGCCTGGCTTTCAGCGCGCGCGCCCTGAGCGACGCCTCCACGGTCTCCAGGCTTTCTCCCTCCAACCGATGCACCTCATAGCTCTCGCGGGCAAAGGCCTTCACCACTCGAATCGAGCCCAGCACCTCCTGCACTACGGAGAGCAGCCTGCCCTCATGCTTGCGGACTTCGCGCGTGGCTCTTTTGGCGCGAAGGGTGTAGGTATAGACAATCGCGAACAGGAAAGGCACCACCGCCAGCGCGACCAGCGTAAACCGCCAGTTCACCCAGAACATCACGGCGAGCATGCCCACAAGCGTGAAGAGATCGACCACAACGCTGAGCAGTCCGGAGACGATGAACGACTGCACGGCATCGATGTCGCTGGTCACGCGGCTGATCAGGTCGCCGGTCTGCTTCTGGTCGTGATAGGCCAGCGACAGCCTCTGGACGTGGGCATATAAGGTGCGGCGCAGATCGTGCGCTACCCACTGGCCCACGCTTGTGGTGATGTATTTCTCCGAATAGGTCGAAATGGCATTCAGAAAGGCGATCGCAAGGACCGCGGCGCAGGCGAAGAGCAGGATCTGCCCCGGCTCGGCGCCCCCTGTGCCACGCATAAAGTTACTGAACCAGCCAGGCGAGCCCTTGTGGGAGATCACGTTGTCGAGCACGATCTTCAGCGGCCAGGGCTCGAGCAGATTTGCAACGCTCTCTCCGCAGATCGCCAGCAGTCCCAGGCTGAGCAGCCCGATGTGATGGCGGAGAAGCTGCAGGATGGTGATCTGCCGTTGAGGGCGATTCGACGCCATGCAGTTTGGATGCTAAATGGCCGGAAACGACCTTATCTCGGACGTTTTGGCTCTGCGTTCAGGAGAGAGCTGCCGAAGCGGGGTTTACGCCAGCCTGGCTTTGCTGGTCTCATTTGAGCTGGTCTCATTTGATCAGAGCCGGCCTGAGCAGCTATTGGTGGTCGTCTCTGGCCTGGAGGCCGCAACTCTGGCCCGAGCGGCACTTCAAATCGAGCTCGGGACTCGAGCTCGGGCGCCGGAACGCACCGCGTCATTGCTTGCGCGCCTTGGGGTTTTACGCGCTCTTTTTAGAAGTGACGGGATAGAAGCTTGAAAACCCCTGGGTCACGTTCTTCCCGCCGCACTTCGGGCAGGCGACGGACTGGTGATCGTGCTCCTCCTGATCGTGCGCCGCGAGAGTCAGCGCCTTATCAAAAGAGCTGTGGCAATCCTGACAGATGTATTCGTAAGTAGGCATGTGTACCGCCTCCACGCAGGAGATTTCGCGCCGTATTGTAACGCAGTTCCAGCTACCCTACCTGCCGCGGAGCTTCGCGGCTTCTGAATTTCTGGGATTAAGAATTTCGTAGTAGTGATTGATTTTTCTCCGCATGCAGATCAACTAGAATTGCTGGCGTTCCCCCGGGTCCCCAACAAGTCTCGTATTTGGCTGGTTTGGGTGGGAGGCAAACAATTTCTCGCTATGAGAAAGAGGTCTCCAATGCGCCATTGGATTTCTGCCTGTCCTGCGGTCCTGCTCGTCTTGATCATGGGCGCTGTTTCGGAAGCCGCTCAGGGCGCGGTTACAGCCGCCGCCCAAGCCTCGCCTGCTCCGGCCCAGCCAGGTGCTCTGCGCCATGCGCTTTCCCTGCTGGATTCAGACCTGCAGGCGCTGGCCGAGCGCGTAGGTCCATCCGTGGTGACCATCGAGGTCAGCGGCCTGACCACGGTGCAAGACCCGAGTACGCGGCAGACGCCCTACATCGCCCGGCAGCAGGGGCTCGGCTCCGGATTCATCGTCGACTCCTCAGGATTCATCATGACCAACGCGCACGTGGTGGATCGCGCGACATCGGTCTTCGTGACCGTCTTCCGCGAGCGCAACCAGCAGGCCGGGCGTCCCGATGAAGGCGAACGCCTCCCGGCGGCCATCATGGGCCGCGACGCGGTGACCGACCTTGCGCTGCTGAAGGTGGAGGCCACGGGGCTTCCCGCGCTGACGCTGGCGGACTCCGACCAGGTGCACGTGGGCCAGCTCTCGCTTGCCGTTGGCAGTCCGCTTGGCTTTGAGAACACGATGACGCTGGGCGTCATCAGCGCCACCCAGCGCCAGCTCAATGCCGCTCCGGTGCTCTACCTGCAGACCGACGCCGCCATCAATCCCGGAAACTCGGGCGGGCCACTGGTGGACATCTCCGGCAAGGTCATCGGCATGAACACCATGATCGTCTCTCAGTCGGGAGGCAGCGAGGGCGTGAGTTTTTCGATTCCTTCCAACACCGTTCGCATGGTCTACGAGCAGTTGCGCAAGAACGGCCATGTGCGGCGCGGCACCATTGGCATCCTTGCCCGCGACATCAATCCAACTCTGGCCACGGGGCTGGGCCTCCGGCAGCATTCCGGCGTGATTCTGGAGGACGTGCTGCCGGGCTCCTCCGCCGACCGCTCGGGACTGCGTCCGGGAGACGTGGTTCTGGCCGTGGACGGCAAATCGTTCACCGATCCGCGGGCGCTCTCCGCGGTGCTGCTGCAGAAGAAGATCGGCGAGACGGCGGCTTTCAAGGTCCAGCGCGGCACAGAGGTGGTCCCGGTGCGCGTCCCGATCGCCGAGCGCGAGCGCGATCCGGAAAGCATCCTCGATCCCACGCAGTCGGCAAGCAACATCATCCCAAAGCTGGGGATCGTGGCCGTTCAGATTACAGACATGGTTGCCCCGTTGATTCCACCCACGCGCATCCCGGGCGGAATTCTGGTGACGGCGCTGACCGCGGGCGGCAATGCATCGCTGTTCGGACTACAGCCGGGGGATGTGCTGCACTCGCTCAATCGCACTCCGCTGGATTCACTGGAGGCGCTGCGGAAGCTTCTGGCCGCGCAGAAGCCGGGCGATCCGATGGTCTTCAGCATGGAGCGCGGAGGGCAGTTGAACTATCTGGCCTTCAATAATCCGGAGTGAACTGCGTGGTAGTGCGTGGCGCTATTGCTTGGGCGCGAAGTAGCCCTTGCGCGCCTGGATCTTATACTCCGGCTTATTGGTCTTGACCTCCAGCTTGCGGTACTTGCCGTCCAGCGCAGAGTTGGTGGGAACGTAGCCGACCATGTACTGGCTGCGCAGCTCGGTGGCAATCTCATCGAAGGCGCGGCGCAGCTTTTTCTCGTTGTCGCCGACGTCGATGACGCGCCCGCCCGTCTGGCCGGCGAGCTTTCGCATCTCGCTGTCGCCGGTATAAAAGTTTCCGCGGTCGGCGATCATGATGACGTAGACCATCACCTCGGCCTGCTGCGCCGCCGCGATCGCATCGTTCAGGGTCTCCTCACTGCCGTAGTCGCCTCCGTCAGTGAGCAGGATGAGCGCCTTGCGCCCGCTCTGGTTGCGCAGTTTGTCATTTGCGGCCAGATAGACGGCGTCATAAAGCAGCGTGCCCTTGGGCCGTGTGACCGGGATCGTGCCCTGCCCGGCGCCCGCAATGCCGACTGCGCCGCCGCCGCCGCCGTCATTGATCTGCGTCTGGAGCATGGCCCGCCGCAGCCGCTCGGCGTCGCTGGTGTAGTCCTGCAGCAGGCTCACCTGAATATCGAAATTGATCAAAAAGGCAAGGTCCTTCGCGGTGAGGACATCGTTGAGGAAGGCCGAGCCGACCACCTGCTCCATGGGCAGCACGTGGGCCTGGCTGCCGCTGGTGTCGATCAGCAGGCCGAGAGTGAGCGGCTGATTGGACTCCGCCGAAAAATACTTGATGGTCTGCGGCTTTCCGTCTTCAGAGACCTGGAAGTCCTCTTTCTTCAGGTTTGGAATCAGCGCACCACGTTTGTCCTTGACGTTGAAGTAGACGTTCACCACCTGCACTTCCACCTTCAGGGTGGTGACAGGTTTCCCCACGGCGGTCTTGTCCTGCAGCCTGGGTCTTTCGGGAACCGAATAGCCGTCGTCCGCTGGAGCGTTGGAGGCCTTGGGCGCCTCTTTTGGAGGACGTTGCGCCTGAACAGCCGGGCATGCAAGCCAGCTCGCGGCCAGGAGTATCAGTGCGAGCACCCGGATTGGGTTTGTATTGAGCATGTTGAGAAGGCTGACTATGGGCGTGTACGAATCCCCGTGTAGAATTAGTTGCTGACGACAGCGATTCTGCTGCATCAAAAACTGCTGGAATGATGCGGCTTACATATTTTGTAGTCGGCGTTTGGATTCTGGAGGGTCTCTCATAATGCAGCGCCTGCGGCGTCTCTTCCACCCCAACAAGCCAAAATCGGGCTTGCAGGGGGCCCTGGCAATCATGCTCTCGATCCTGCTCCCGCTCTGCCTGACTGCAATTGCCCAGCAGAAGCTGCCGGAGGCGCCCAAGCCCCAGCCCGCCGCGCCTAACTCCCTGCCCGAGGCGCCTTCGGCCGCGCGCCCGGTCAGCCCGGGCCAGCTCCAACCCCCCGGACCGTCTGTGCCGTCTTCAGGCGACGCCAGCTCGACGGACACCTCGGCAGCCGGCGCAGCCGCCGCCGAGCAAGAGGAGCCGCTTTCCAATCCGCCTCCGATGCAGCGCGTGCTGCCCTCCAACCGCACGGCCAACGAGCCCAGCAGCGGATATGATGAGACCGCCGGCGTCATGCGCGTCACCGTCAATGCGGTGCCCGTCCCGGTGACGGTAAAGGACGCTAACGGCCATCTCTTCCACGGCCTGACCGTGGAGAACTTCTCGGTTTACGAAGACGGCGTGAAGCAGAAGCTCGCCTTCTTCACCAGCGATCCCTTCCCCGTCTCGGCGGCCATCATCCTCAACGTCGCGATGCCGGAGATCGCACTGCAGAAGATCAAGCAGACCTTCGGCGCGCTGGTCGGCTCCTTCAGCCAGTTCGACGAGATCTCCATCTACACCTACGGCACCACGGTGAAGAAGCACCAGGATTTCCTGGCGGCGCTGGGCGACACCACCACGCAGACGCTGGCGCGCCTGGAGACCGTGCAGGGCTCCGTCGCCGGACCACCGGTCTATAATCCCATGACGGTCGGGCCCACCGTCAACGGCCGCGTCTTTGACCAGGGTACGCAACGCAGCATCGATACCGCTCCGCCCAAAGAGTCGGTCCCTTCCCAGGTCCTCAATGACGCGATCCTTCAGGCCGCCCTGGACCTCGGCCGCCGCGAAAAAGCCCGCCGCCGCGTGGTCTTTGTCCTCTCCGATGGGCTTGAGCGCGGCTCGCGCGCCGGCTACAAGGACGTGCTGCGGGTGCTGCTGACCAACAACGTGAGCGTCTACGGCGTGGAGAACGACGTGGCCGCCATCCCGGTCTACAGCAAGCTGACCAAGATCCACATCCCGCGCCAGGCCTACAATATTCTGCCCAAATACGCCTCGGCCACCGGCGGGGAGATCTTCACCGAGTTCAACGCGCGGGCGCTGGAAGCCGCCTACGGCACGGCCATGGAGCAGGCGCGCAGCCAGTACACCCTGGTCTACTACACCGCGGCAACGGCCTCCAACTATCGGAAGATCGAGGTCCGCGTCTCCGGCTACGGCCCCTCGCTCAAGGTGTATGCCCGCGACGGGTACTATCCGGCGGCGGCGCAAAAGTAACCGTCCCGAATGGTACTTTCGTTCATCCCGTAGATTGACATTCATCGTTGGATAGGGAACACGTGTGGTGTGATATAAGGTGGCAGATGCACTCATAGTTAGCGGAATTCGTGCGCAGTTCGAAGTCGAACCCTTCCAGGTCGAATTCGAAGCCGCGTAGACTCGAAGTACAGTCCGGAACTTCCCGCGCATCCGTTGCCAGGATGCGACCGGTTGCGGCATCCCGATCGCCGGAATGCCGTTTCAGGGCACCGCCGAGGAATCCTTGAGCTTCATCAATTTCGCCGCGCGCGAGATTAACTGCAAGATCGTCTACTACGGTCCCGGCCTGGGCGGGAAGACGACGAATTTGCAGTACATCTTCGACAAGACGTGCGAACAGCAGAAGGGCAAGATGATCTCGCTGGCGACGGAGACCGACCGTACGCTCTTCTTCGACTTTCTGCCGCTTGACCTCGGCACAATTCGCGGCTTCAGGACCCGCTTTCATCTCTACACCGTCCCCGGCCAGGTCTTCTACGACGCCTCGCGCAAGCTGATCCTCCGCGGCGTCGACGGCGTGGTTTTCGTGGCCGATTCGCAGGCCGCGCGCGCCGACGCCAACGTTGAGGCGCTCGACAACCTGGTCGATAATCTCAAAGAGCACGGCTACGACCTCCAGACCATCCCCTACGCGCTGCAGTTCAACAAGCGCGACCTTCCCAACGTGCTCAGCGTGGAAGAGATGAAGAAACAGCTCTGCCACCGGCAGGAGCCCACCTTCGAGTCGGTCGCTTTCCAGGGCCACGGCGTCTTCGAGACCTTGAAAGAGATCGCCCGCCAGGTGCTGGTGGAACTCAAGAAAGCCTGACCGCCTTTGCTACGGCTCTCGCAAAATCACGTAAGAAAATGAATGTAGCGGCCCGAAAAGCTCCCGTGATGCCGCTTCCGAGCATTGGCCGGTCCTCGGGCCGGTGCAGCATTCTTGGGTGCGCGATCAGCCAAAAAGGGGAGCGGTAGCCGCCCCCCTTTTGCATGAACAGGCAGCCTTAGCTAGCGGCTAACGCATGTGCCGGTTCTCGGCTTCCAAGTGCACGCCGTGTTGGCGTTGCAGGAGTTCTTGTCCACGTATATCGAGCAGCTGGTGGGAGGAGGCGCTCCTGGCAACTGGTACAGTGGCTGAAATTGGGGATCGGGGAAGGACGGGGGGCCGAAACCGCCGAGGACGTCGGCCCATCCCATCGCGCCCTGATCCTCGTGTTCCAGGATGTGGCAGTGCATGATCGTCGTGCCGTCATACACGGTCGAGGTTGCCGGATTTAGGTCAAAACGCATGTAGCAGGGCGCGGCGCCCAACGTATCGTAGTATTCGCCGTCTTCGAAGGCGCCGCAGGCGCCATGCATCTGGAAGTGATAGGCATGCAGGTGAAACGGGTGTCCCCCGGCTCCCTTGATCTGCCATTCCTCAACGGCACCGGTGGCGATTGTGAACGTCGGCACACTCATATCAAACTTGTTGCCGTTGATTGTGCGCGCGCCCATGTTTACGGTGCGCGCATCGACGGATGCCACGCTCCGAAGATCCCGCAGATAACTCGGCCGCACCGCCGACCAGGTGCCGCCGATGGCACCATTCGAGTAGGGACCCACCGTTAAATCGGGAGACCCACTGCTATCTGCGAACACCTTTGCAATGACCTTGCCATTGACCGTGATGTTCGAGTCCGTGGCGCACCTTACGGCCAGGTCGGCCCTGGAAGCGCCGGTCAGCTCAAGCGAATTCGTAGAAAGCGGCTTGGGCGCCTGCGTTCTCCAGACACCATCGCGGGCCAACAGTGCCACTTCGCAGCCACTGCCGACCGCTAACGTCCTGGGCATCGCATCGGCGTTGGCAAGGAGCACGCGCCAATGCTGCCATTCATTCGCCGTCGTGCACAGGTTCCCTTGTACGTTGCCGTTCACCGTCCAGGTGGCGGAAAGGGTGCCGGAGATCAGAGTGTCACCCCCTGTTCCGGCAACGGTAGGATCCACAAACCCGATGACCAGCGGCCGTTCCTTCATGCCCGCAACACCCGAGGGGATACCGTCGGCGGAATCGTCAATCACCAGCAGCCCGAATGCACCGCCCGAGACCTGCAAAAAGGTGGAGCCGTGATGATGCGGGTGGTACCACAGGGTCCCTCCCATAAGGTCGGCCTGCAATGCATAGACATAGTCGCCGCCCCAGCCACCATTGATGAGGCGCATCACATCGTCGGAGGGCGAAGTGGGTGAGACGTGCAGGCCGTGCGTGTGAAGGTTGGTGATATTGGGGTCCTTGAAATCGTTTTCGGCGGTACTGGGCGGTGCATAGGGAAGCAGGTTGTGGAGGGAAAGGACATAGGTCTGTCCTGGTTTCATCCTGATGGTCGGACCAGGGATACTGTAGCTTCCTCCGGCTTGACGGTACGCCCGGGTGGTCAGCGTACCGCCGCCGATATTCAACGTTGCCGCGCCGAATTCCAGGGTGCCGCTGGAATAACCGTTTGCCGCCGTCCACTGGAACTCAGCCGGATCCTGAATCACGTTGGAAGCCGGGCAGACGCCCGCCTCAGATATGCCCGCGAAGATTACGATCGCAAGCACACACGCCAGTGCAAAGATACTTGATCTGCGAATCATTGCTTCTCCTTTGCAGTCGACCGACATTTAACGAATTGTTTTAAAAGTTGCGCGGGAGCCGTACAGAAGAGTTGCCGTCGGAGAAAGCCGGTTTTTGCGCGCGCAACTTGTGGGACGAGAAATTGGAGTACCTGGGACCCTGCAAAAACAGCCATAGGTGTGATGCGCCCCGGCGGGCCAGAGTTGCTCAAAGCAATATTAGTTGTCCTGGGCTACATGTGCTTGAGACAATTCAGTTTTCCAGCATCGAGGTGACGATCAGCAGCTCCAATGTCCGGCATTGCGCACGACACGGCGGCAATCAAAGACATTGGCGGGAAGCGCTGGTCGGTAGTTGAGAATTTTCCATGAAACCTTTCTCCCGCTTTCCAGTCGAACAGGTGAAAACATCGAGCTGAGGCAGTTCGCGATGAAATTCCGATTGAATTCCCCGAAACCCTCCGAGATCACGCCGAAGGAGCTCTACCTGGACCGCCGCCGTTTCCTGGCCGTCGCGGCCGGCTTCGGCGCGGTCGCATTATCGGCGTGCAAGATCGAAGAGCTGCTCTCGCCATCCCTCGAAGCCATGGCCGCCGGCGAAAAGCTGTCCGCCAAGCCAGGCTCCCTCAGCACACACGGTGAAAAGCTCACGCCATACCAGGACATCACCCACTACAACAACTTCTATGAGCTCGCAACGGACAAGGAGGGCCCCTCGAAGCTGGCCGGCGGCTTTCATCCGCAGCCCTGGACGGTGCAGATCGACGGGCTGGTCGCCAAGCCGCAGACGCTCGACTACGACAGCCTGCTCAAACTTGCGCCGCTCGAGGAGCGCGTCTACCGCCATCGCTGCGTCGAAGGCTGGTCCATGGTGATTCCCTGGACTGGCTATCCGCTGAAGGTGTTGCTGGACCGCGTGCAGCCCACAGTGAAGGCGAAGTTCGTCGCCTTCACCAGCGTGATGCGCCCCAAGGAGCTGCCCGGCCAGCGCGACCGCGTGCTGAACTGGCCCTACCGCGAAGGCCTGCGCCTCGATGAGGCCATGAATCCGCTGGCGCTGCTATGTGTCGGTCTCTACGGCGAGGTGCTGCCCAATCAGAACGGCGCACCGGTGCGCGTGGTGGTGCCCTGGAAGTATGGCTTCAAGAGCGCCAAGTCAATCGTGCGCATCACGCTTACCGACCGCATGCCGCCGACAAGCTGGAACGAGGCGACGCCCAGCGAGTACGGCTTCTATTCCAATGTGAATCCGGAGGTCGACCACCCCCGCTGGACCCAGGCCAGGGAGCGCCGCATTGGCGAGATCTTCAAGCGGAATACGCTGATGTTCAACGGCTACGGCGAGTTCGTCGCCGCAATGTACAAAGGCATGGACCTGCGCAAGGACTTTTAGTGAGCAGCTCCTGACGATGCCCACATACGGGAACTCCGGTGAGCGCTGTTCCGGGCTGACCGGGATCTCTGCTCGTCTACGCTGCGTATCTGCCTAAGAGAAATTTCTTATACCTGCTGCATCCTCCTGCTCTCTTGTGCCATCTTTTTGCAACAGGTAAATCTCATCGGTTCAATAACGGAGGTGACCACCATGGCTGATGTTCAGTTGAGAAACCAGGAGTCCGCTCAGGCCTCAGAGGCTGAGATTGCGGTTCACTGGAAAGAAGAGGAGTACCTTTTTCCCTCGCCCAAGTTCATCGGCCAGGCGAATCTCACGGACCCGGCAGTGATGGACCGCTTCAGCGAAAAGAACTTTCCTGAATGTTACAGAGAATATGCGGACATGCTCAGTTGGGATCAGTACTGGCAGAAGACGCTCGACGGTAGCAATCCTCCGTTCTGGAAGTGGTTTGTAGGCGGCAAACTCAACGCGTGTTACAACTGCGTCGATCGCCACATGGAACAGTACAGAAACAAGACGGCGATTCACTTTGTGCCCGAGCCGGAAAACGAAGCATTCCAGGCAATCACCTACCAGGAGCTGTTCGTTCGCGTAAACGAGCTTGCGGCATTGCTACGCGATTTCGCCGGCCTAACGACCGGGGACCGCGTGACGATCCACATGCCGATGACGCCGGAGCTGCCGATAACGATGTTGGCCTGCGCGCGGCTGGGCGTGATTCACTCAGTCGTGTTCGGCGGTTTTAGCGGTGAGGCCTGCGGCCGAAGAATCGCCGACTCCGGCAGCCGTGTTCTGATCACCATGGATGGCTATTACCGCAATGGCGCTGTGATCGACCACAAGTCGGTCAGCGTTGAAGCGGCGGTGGAAATCGCACGCGGCGAAGGGCAGAATGTGGACAAAGTCCTGGTATGGCGCCGCTATCCAGGGAAGACCATTTCCCAGGCCGCTGTGGTTTCAGGACGCGACTACTACGTCAATGACGTGCTCAAAGATTTCTATGGCCGGCGAGTCGATCCGGTTTCCATGGATTCGGAAGCACCGCTGTTCTTGATGTACACCAGCGGCACGACGGGCAAGCCGAAAGGCTGCCAACATCGCACCGGCGGCTATCTCGCCTATGTCACAGGAACGTCAAAGTACATTCAGGACATCCATCCAACCGACGTGTACTGGTGCATGGCGGATATCGGCTGGATCACGGGCCACTCGTACATTGTGTATGGTCCGCTGGCTTTGGGAGCGAGCAGCGTGATCTACGAGGGTGTGCCGACCTATCCGGACGCGGGCCGCCCGTGGCGAATTGCCGAGCGCCTCGGCGTAAACATCTTTCACACTTCGCCCACGGCCATTCGCATGCTGCGTAAGATGGGACCCGACGAGCCGCAGAAGTATAACCATCATTTCAAGCACATGACTACGGTTGGCGAGCCGATCGAGCCTCCGGTGTGGCGGTGGTACCACGAGCAAGTCGGAAAGCGCGAAGCGGTGATCGTTGACACCTGGTGGCAGACAGAAAACGGCGGCTTCCTGTGCAGCACAAAACCCGCACTGGATCCGATGAAGCCAGGTAGCGCCGGGCCCGGAGTCCCGGGGATCTATCCGGTCATCTACGACGAAGATGCCAACGAAATCACGGCAGGCACGAACAAGGCCGGCAACATCTGCATCCGAAACCCGTGGCCGGGTATTATGCAGACGATTTGGGGCGATAACGAGCGCTTTGTCCAACAGTATTACAGCCGTTACTGCCGGAACCGGGAGAGCAAGGACTGGCATGACTGGCCATACTTCGCGGCCGATGGTGCAGTGCTGGCGGCCGACGGCTACTTCCGCATTCTGGGCAGAGTGGACGATGTTATCAATGTGGCCGGCCATCGGCTGGGGACCAAGGAACTCGAATCGGCGTGCCTGAGCGTGCCTGAAGTCGCCGAAGCGGCAGTGGTTCCGGTAGCGGACGAGATCAAAGGCAAGGTGCCGGAGGTGTACGTCGCATTAAAACCGGGCATCGAGCCCAGTAAGGAAATCGCAGACAAGGTTTCGGCGACTATCGAGTCCATGATCGGGAAGATTGCGCGCCCGAGAAACGTACATATCGTTCCCGACATGCCCAAGACCCGATCCGGCAAGCTGATGCGGCGCGTACTGGCGTCTATTTCGAATGAGAAAGACACCGGAGACATCACTACGCTCGCGAATGCCGACGTTGTGTTGCTGATCAAGGAACTGGTGCAGGGCAAGAAGAAGGCGGCATAGTTCCAGACTGCGCAAGTTTTTGAGTGTCCTTTGTCGGCCCCCGCGAGTCAGCGCGGCGGCTCTTCCAAGGAGGAGGATATGGAGAAGATTGCCAGATGCATAGACTCCGGGTTGGAGTGTTATTTCGAAGCATTGGGCGAGTCAGAGGAAGATGTGCTCGAGCTTTGCATTCGGCACGTGCAAGTAGTTCACGGAATGGATGAGAATCCGGTAGAACTTGCGGACCGGATCATCTCCGCCTCCCACGAAAGAATTGAACGGGAAGCTGGGCCGTATGCATGGAGAGGAAAGGCCGCCTGAGCGGACTCCATGTGCCTCCCTCTGTGACAGACCGGGGCCGTTGTTTAACGGAACATCGCTTCGCCATGCGGGGGAATCAGCCTGCGCGCAGCTCCCAGGTCAGATTCTGACCGCGATCGCGAACAGCAGGCATCCGGCGGCGAGTATTGCTGCGACGAAGACCACGATGCGCGTAACGATTGCGTGTCGCATTACTCCTCCTGAATCAGGCGACCGGGGTCCCCAGCGCGCCTGTTGTTGGCGTGCTGGGGCGAGACTCCTCGGACAAACTAGACCAGATCGAAGCGCTCCGTGTGCACCTGTTCGTGAGGGACGCCGATCTCGGGCAGCATCCGCTCCATCGCGTTCATCAGGGCCGGCGGGCCGCAGACGAAGCATTGGAAGCGGCGATACTGCGCAGGCAAATGGCGGCGCAGCAGATCGGGGGTGATGAAGCCGCGCTCTCCCCGCCAGCACTCGCACGGTTTTTCCAGCACGTACACGATTTTCAGGTTCATCCGCGAGGCAAGCGCGTCGAGCTCCTCACGAAATGTCAGGCCCTCCCAGTCGCGGCCGCCATAAAACAGAATCACGGGTCGAACATCGCCGCGGTCGGCGAGCGTCTCGCACATCGAACGCAGAGGCGTAATGCCGATGCCGCCGGCGATCAGGACGTACCCCGGCCCCTGGTCCCAATCAGGCGAGAAGACTCCGTAAGGTCCGTCCACCCAAAATGAGGTTCCCGGCTGGATCGCTGGGACCACCTTCGCCGACCAGTCGCCAAGCGCCTTGACGGTAAAGGTGACGTCGCCGCCCTTGGGGACCTCCGCCGAAGAGGAGATCGAAATCGGATGCTGCTCGAAGTGGAATGGCGTGCGGCCCATGCTCAGCCAGGCAAACTGGCCGGGTTCGAATACCATTCCATCGTGTCCCCGCGGGTGCAGCACGAGCGTGTGGGCACCGCCTGCCTCGGCTTTGTTGGCGATAAGGGTCCACGGCCGGCGCCACTGAAGCAGCGGACGAAGGATGCGATACCACAGCGCCAGGCCAACAAACACCAGGGTGTAGACCGCCCAAAGTACCCGCATCACCACCGATGCCGAGTAATTGCGCAGCAGGAACATGTGTGCCACGCCGCAGCAAACAGCCAGGGTTGCAAGGCCGGCATGGCTCCACTGCCACCACTCATACGGCACATGAAGAATCTTTCGAAACGTCGCCAGGACGATAAGCGGCAGCGCGCTATAGAGGGCGAGAGCGCCCCATCGCCACACGGCCAGATTTCCTTCCCAGAGGGGGTTGAGTATGCCCAATGGGTAACCACCCAGGATGAGCAGAATGGGATGTGCGATCAAGAACCCGGCGGCGACGTAGCCCATCTCGCGGTGAAAGCGCTCCAGCACATCCTGGCCAAAGGCGCCGGAGACGGACTTGACGCGCGAGATCAGCGCGAATTGGAAGACCATGATCGACAGCCCGACATAGCCGCAGGCGACCCCGAGTCCAATTAGAAAAGTGCGTCCACCCGCGTCGCCGCGAAATATGGCTGCCACAACCAGAGGAACCAGAATCAAAAAAACGTAAAACGAAAACCAGACGACCCCGCGTAACAGCGTTTCCATCGGACTTCCAGCCTCACTTACCGCAGCTAAACTCCGTTAACCTCTATAAAAGTATGAAAAGATCCGGCGGCCTCTTCGCACTTTGCAGTCGAAGCCGATGCCAGTATTTGCCCCGGGCCCACGTTTTTCGGTGACCTCCATCACCCCGCCCTGTGTTCGGCGGATTTCAATTCCCGTGCGAGATCACGCTCCCAAGGTTGCGCGCAGAAGTCCCGTTTTTTGTATATGCTACCGAGACCAGTGGGGCCTCCGGCCTGCCCGCTTTTGGAGCAGTTTGGGGATGACGGAAGGAGTACGACCATGAGCGCTACGCGAAAGGAACGCGACAGCCTCGGCGAGATCGAGGTCCCCGCCGACAAGCTGTGGGGAGCGCAGACCCAGCGCTCCCTCCAGTACTTCAGCATCGGCCGCGACTTGATCCCACCTGAGATGACCGCGGCCTACGCCATCCTGAAAAAAGCCGCCGCGCACGCCAACCATGCCGCCGGAATGCTCAAAGATGACGCGTACAAGCTCATCGCGCAGGCTTGTGACGAGGTCCTTGCAGGAAAACACAACGGGCAGTTTCCTCTGCACGTTTGGATGACCGGCAGCGGCACCCAGTTCAACATGAACGTCAACGAGGTGATCGCGAACCGCTGCTCGCAACTGGCCGGCGAACCGCTGGGCAGCAAGCGTCCGGTGCATCCCAACGACCACGTCAACATGTCGCAGTCCTCCAACGACACCTTTCCCTCGGCCATGTACATCGCCTCGGCCATCGCGGTAAAGCAGAAGCTGCTGCCTGCTCTCAACGCACTGCGCGATGCCATCGCCGCAAAAGCTGAAGAGTGGAAGGACATCGTCAAGATCGGCCGCACCCACATGCAGGACGCAACTCCGCTGACGCTGGGCCAGGAGTGGTCCGGCTACGCGGCCATGCTGGAGGAAGACCGCAAGCGGCTCGAAGTCGCGCTCGAGGACGTCTACAAGCTCTCGCTCGGCGGCACCGCCGTGGGCACGGGAATCAACGCCTGGGAGGGCTTCGCCGAGGCCGCAGCCGCCGAGATCGCGCGCCTCACCGGGCTGCCCTTCGTCACCGCGCCGAACAAGTTCGCCGTGCAGGGTTCGCACGATGCGCTGGTGCAGCTCTCCGGCACGCTGCGCACCGCGGCCGTCTCGCTCTACAAGATCGCCAACGACATTCGCCTCATCGCCTGCGGGCCGCGCGCCGGCTTTGCCGAACTCATGCTGCCGGAGAACGAGCCAGGCTCCTCCATCATGCCCGGCAAGGTGAATCCCACGCAGGCCGAGGCGCTCACCATGATCGCCGCGCAGGTGATGGCCAACGACGTCGCGGTGGGCTTCGGCGGCGCGGGCGGCTATCTGGAGATGAACGTTTACAAGCCGCTCATGATCCACAACATTCTGCACTCCATCACGCTGCTGGCCGACGGCTGCACCAACTTCCGCAAGTTTTGCGTGCAAGGCGCGCAACCCAACCTGCGCAAGCTGCGGGCCGACATCGAGCGCTCGCTGATGCTGGTCACCGCGCTGGCCCCGGCAATCGGCTACGACAAGGCCTCAGAGATTGCCCACCACGCGATGGCGCACGACCTCTCGCTGCGCGAGGCCGCGCTGGCACTGGGCTACGTGAGCGCCGAAGACTTCGACCACCTCGTCGATCCAAAGGAAATGTTGCGGCCGGGCCCCGCGCCCAAGTCTTAGCTGCCACAATTGTCGGCCTCTCATCACGAAGGTATGATGACGGGTGATGACCAGCCCGGCCACTCGCAAGATCCTGAATGCGCTCTCGGAGAACTGGCAGGCCGAGATGCGCGGCTTCCACACCTACAGCGCATTCGCCGAGCGCGACCCCGATCCCATCCGCAAGCGCATCCTGCGCAAGCTCGCCGAAAGCGAGGCGCACCACGCCGCGCTGTGGGCCAAGCGCATCCGCGAGCTCGGCGGCCCACTGCCGCACTACGACGGAGGCATTGCCGGCGACATCGACAACCTGGCGAACCGCCTGGGTGGCCCGGCAATGGCACTGCGGCGCCTGGAGATCGACGAGGGCCGCGACATCGCGCGCTATGGCCGGCAGCTGGAAGAGCTCGGCGATCAGCCAAGCATCGAAATCCTGCACGAGGTGATTGAGGACGAGCAGCAGCACTACAACGACCTCAGCAGCCTGATCCGCGACCACTATCCGCCCTCGGCCGTGGCCGAGATGAGGGCCGATCCGAAGGCGCTTATCGAAGAGCTGCTCTCGAAGCGCGCGAAGGGCGGTCCGACGGCAGCGGGCTGGATCGGCGATGCGATCTACGGAGTCAACGACGGGCTGGGCGCGATCTTCGGAATCGTCTCCGGCGTCTCCGGCGCGACCCTGGGCAATTCGCATTATGTGTTGCTGGCGGGCATCGCGGGGATGGTTGCAAGTGCCCTGTCCATGGGCTCGGGGGCCTATCTTGCCTCCAAGAGCGAGCGCGAAATCTACGAGGCGGAGCTGGCGCGCGAACGCGAGGCCATCCAGATGAATAACCTCGAGGCGCGCGAGTTGCTCTCGCTCTACTACCAGGTGAAAGGCCTGCCGCAGCAGGACGCGGACAGCGTCGTCGAGCACATTGCCAAGGTCCCGGAGCAGATGCTGCGCGCCCTGGCCGCCGAGCGCCTGAATGCCACCGAAGAGGCGCTCAGCAAACCCATGACATCGGCGCTTTCCGGCGCGCTCTCCACCGCTGTCGGTGCGTTCATACCCATTGTTCCCTTCTTCTTCATGAGCGGGTATCCGGCAGTGATCTGGTCCGCCGTGGTCTCGCTTATAGCCCACTTCGCGGTGGGGGCAGCCAAGTCGCTCATCACCATCCGCTCCTGGTGGGGCAGCGGCCTGGAGATGACCGCCGTCGGCGCCGTCGAAGGCCTTGTGACCTACATCATCGGAATCGGCTTGGGCCGCATTGGAGCGTAAACAGCCCATCGTCGCGGCTGTGCCGAAGATCTCAGCTGAGCTCGCCCGGGGTCCCCAGCGCACTCATTCGTTGCATGCTGGGGTGGAGTTGCGCGTACTGGCTTAGCTCATAGTCCCTCGGAGTGGCCCCACTGGGAGCCGACCAGCACCAGTCTTGCTCTGCTATAATCCAGTTGCGAACCCATCGCGCGCCGCCATCAGTGGCGCTTCCGCAAGAGTCGGGGAGTGGCTCAGCCTGGTAGAGCACCTGGTTCGGGACCAGGGGGTCGGAGGTTCAAATCCTCTCTCCCCGACCATTACTTTTCAGTAAGATACAAACCTCGAAGATACAAACCTCGTCTATATCTTCGATTCAACCCACCTGGCAACAGCCCAGGTTCCCTACCGCACAAAGGCGCATGGATACTCACTTTTCTGCCATGCCTCGTTGTTGGCATCGCCACAATCTCATCTACAGTCGTCCATGTTCCGCGGAATGAGACACTTAGGTTTCCACTCGAGCAGATCAACCCCCCTGGGTTTGCGCCCCGGGGATTTACTCCGCCGAACGCCCGCAGCGCTCTCAACATCTCAACAATGCGACGGTACTGCTGCACTCCCGATCATTGAATTGTGGCGTTCCCGCAGCATCGCTTGTACTTTTTGCCGGAGCCGCAAGGGCACAATTCATTCCTGCCAGTCTTCAAAGCTCGCCGAGATGCCCCCACGGCCTTCATGTCAGCATTCATTCGCCTTGCCCGCGCGAGGCGCCGATGGATGTCCATCACGCGGACAGGCCCGCAATCAGTTTCTCGCGCAGTTCGGCGCTGATCGGTTCTGTATAGGGACGCATTTCCGTGTCCTCGTCGTGCTCATGGAACAAGGCGAGAATGGGAATCATCAGTCCGAAATTCGCTTCATCCCGGAAAAACTCGCGCCAGTCATCCTCGCCAAGCGCGACTCCGCGCATGAAGCCTCGCGCCCAATCATTTCCATGAACCAATCCGTCAGCTTGCTTCAGGAGTCGAGGCTTGAATGCCGCTCCGGATTCGAACGTGCTGGCGACGCTGTTCCAGTGACGCATGAGAAGATCGACGAAGCCTTGCAATTCCTCGGTACTCTTCCATGCGGGCTCATGTTCTCCGCCCCAAATCTCCGGCAAATATCCGCTTGGCGGAACCAGTACCGGCGCGCAGAGGAGCGCCGCAAAGAACCCATCCACCTCTTCGAGGTTCATCGCGCGCTCGTTTTGGAAACGCCGGAGCATCGCTTCGAGGCGTTTGTATTCGGCTTCGGAAAGAGAGGACGATAACATGACAAGAACCGCAACAGAGATTCGTAAGCAGGTTCGACTTCAAAGCAACGGCACACAAGAAAAAAGACAGCGCTGCTGGTCTTAACGAAAGGCTACGCTGTTTTCCGCTTCGGTCGTGCGGCCACGGCTGAGGCACGCTTCCTACGCAACTTGCCTGGGTGAATGAGCACCTCCGCTGGAATCTGAAGTTGTGCGTTCAAGTTCCGAATCATTGCCAGCGACAGAGGCCGATCGCGGCGCATGACCTCGTACACACGGGTACGCTGCCCGATGATCCCGATCAGGGCCCGGTAGTCCTTTCCCTGTTGTTCCAAGCGAAACTTGATGGCCTCGACGGGGTCAGGCAAATCAACGGGAAAATGTTCGCGCTCGTAGACTTCGACGAGCGTGACAAGCACGTCGAGCAGGTCGCCATCTTCGGTTCCCTGGGGCGAGCCCCACAGTGCTTCGATCCGTTTGAGTGCTTCGACGTGGTCCTCTTTACTTCTGATCGGTTTTACCTGCATAGTTCACCTTTGTCGCATCGATGTGATCGTAGTCCGCATGACTTCCGAGCCACTTGATGAAGACCACCTGCCGGAGATAATCGACGGCTACCACCAGCCTGAACGAATTGCCCTTGATGTTGAAGACGACGCGATCATTGCCCACGATGCTGGCATTGGCATAAGCCGCCTTCACCTCGGCAGGATTCTTCCAGTTGGCAGCCTCAACCTCATGGAACCAAGCATCCAAGGCGGATTTCACGGGCGCGTAATTCTTCGTACCCTTTAGCGTCTCGACAAATTCTCGCAAAGTACTGCGGGCAATCACTCTCACGCGAACGAGCGTATCACTGTGCCCAATATGGGCACAAGAAAAAAGACCACTGCCGGCCGCGACAGGAGCTTTCCCTTTGGACTTGGGCACTGGCCGTGTACAACTCGCGCCAGCACCGCAATGTACTTGCGCCAGCAAAGCTCTGTTAAATAAAGTTACGCGGCTAATCGCGGGAGAGTCGCTTCAGAAACACTAGCGGGGTTATCAAATCCCACAAACCTTCCGGTGAAAGCGGTGGCGCGTGGATCATGAAGAACATTGTCGAGGTGTTGAAGCCAAAAGAAGCGGAGCTGCAGTAAATCCAGGTCGACGTTGAGGCGTTGCGCGTTGCCACTCGATTTCTGTCAGAGGACGGCGACAACTCTGGACGTCGGTGGTACTGACCGGAACTTTCATCTGAATCTGAGATAAAGTCGGTTGAATCTGAGTTAAAGTCGGTTTTTTCTTAAGCGGTAGACCGCAAATCGAGATGAAAGTGTCGCACGCCAGCGCTGAACAGCGTCGCGAAGGGCGCGGCGAGTTCCTAGCGGGCAGGACTCGCCGATATTCGCTTCCTGAACGAACTGCTCCGAGCACGGCAGTATTGTGAAGCCGGCACTTGTAGAAAGGAGAAATTATGGAGTTCAAGAGCGAATTCACAATGACGATCGACGGCAAGGCGGCACGTTCGGCGGAGACATTCAAGGTGATCAATCCCGCAACGGAGGAAGTCATCGCAGAGGTGCCAGACATCTCCCGTGAACAACTCGATGAGACAATCGCCGAGGCACGCAAGGCTTTTCCACGATGGAAGGCAACCCCACTCACGAAGCGGCAAGCTGCCGTAACGGCAATTGGAGAGCGGCTGGCCGAACGAGAGGAAGACTTCGCCCGTCTCTTGACTACAGAGCAGGGCAAGCCGCTCGCCGATGCAAGACGTGAGGTTTCCCTTGCCGCTGACTGGCTACGCGCCGTGGCGAGGCAGGAGCCTGCTATTGAAGTAGTCGCAGACACTCCTGAACGTCTCATCGAGACGCGGCATGTGCCGATCGGCGTCGTCTGCGCCCTAGTTCCCTGGAACTTTCCGCTACTGCTTGCAGCCTTCAAGATCGCGCCGGCACTAGTCACAGGCAACGCGCTTATCCTGAAGCCTTCGCCGTTTACGCCTCTGACGTCGCTGAAGCTAGGCGAACTCACTCGGAACCTGCTGCCTCCAGGGGTGTTCAACATCATTAGTGGTGGAGACCGCCTGGGACCCTGGATGACGGAGCATCCGGGGATTGACAAGGTATCTTTTACGGGTTCGACGGCTACCGGTCGCGCGATCATGCGGAGTGCTTCAGTCAACGTGAAGAGGATCACTTTAGAACTCGGCGGCAACGACCCGGCCATCGTCCTTAAAGACGCCAACGTGGAAAAGTCCATCCCGAAATTGTTCTGGTCCGCTTTTATGAACAGTGGGCAGATGTGCATCGCCTCGAAGCGCATCTATGTCCACGAAAGCATCTACGACCGCTTTGCCCACGGCATGGTTGAGTATGCAAAGACCGTCAGGATGGGCAACGGGGCCGAAGATGGCGTGCAGCTAGGGCCAGTCCAGAACAAGTCTCAGTATGATCGTCTGTGCAAGCTGCTGAGCGAATGCAAATCAGCGGGCATCAGCTTCCTTCTCGGTGGCGAAGTCCCCCATACGGGCAAGGGATACTTCATTCCCATCGCCATTGCAGACAACCCCGGCGACGCCTCGCGACTGGTAACCGAGGAGGCCTTTGGACCGGTCCGCCCGCTGCTCAGGTATTCGACCACGGAAGAGGTCGTGCGGAGGGCGAATGACTCGATCTATGGCCTCGCGGCGTCGGTGTGGGGTACGGACCTTGACGGAGCACAAAAGGTCGCAGACCAGATCGAAGCCGGAACTGTTTGGATCAATACCGGCCAGGAACTGTTACCCACGCACGTCTTCGGCGGCCAAAAGCAATCGGGGCTCGGGGTTGAAAATGGCGTGGCCGGGCTGCTCGAGTACACCAATCCGCAGACGCTGGTACGCAATAAGGTGGCCCTGGAAGCGGTTCACATTTAGGCGCGCACTCTGCCTTCACGCCGCCTGCGCCTGCTTCAGCTTGAAGCGCTGGATCTTTCCCGTGGCGGTTTTGGGCAGGCTCTGGACGAAGCGGAAAAGCCTTGGAAATTTATAGCTCGCGAGCCTGCTCTTGCAATGTTCGACGAGTTCTTCTTCCAGTTGCGGTCCTGGCTGATGACCGGTTTGCAGCACGATCCAGGCTTCGGGCTTCACCAGGCCTATTTCGTCGGCGCGGCCCACCACCGCCGCTTCCAGCACTTTGGGGTGCGAGAGCAGCGCGGATTCGATCTCGAAGGGCGAGCACCACATGCCGCCGATCTTCAGCATGTCGTCGTTGCGGCCGCCATAATAGTAGTAGCCTTCGGCATCGCAGTAGTAAGTGTCGCCCGTATCGAGCCAATCTCCCGCAAGCATGGTGGTCTTTGTCTTTTCCGGGTTGTTCCAGTAGCGGGCGGCGGTCGAAGGCCCTCTGACGTGCAGCCGTCCCATGGTTCCCGGGGGCACTTCCGCTCCGCTATCGCCGACGATGCGCAACTCATAGCCTTTCACCACACGTCCGCTGGCGCCGGGCTTGCAGTCGTCAGCGCGGTTGGAAATGAAGATGTGCAGGGCCTCGGTCGAGCCCAGCCCATCGAGGATCAGCGTCCCGGTTTTTTCCTTCCAGCGCCTGAGGATGTCAGGCGGCAAGGCCTCGCCGGCGGAGACGCACAGGCGCAGCGAAGACAGATCGGGCTTCTGCGTCTCCATGGCCTGCAATTGCGCCGCGAAAAGCGTGGGCACACCGAAGTAGAGAGTCGGATGGAAGCGCTCGATCACTTCAAATGTGCTGGCCGGCGTGGGGCGCGTTTCCAGCAGCACGCAGGTCGCTCCCACCCACAGCGGGAAGCTCATGCCGTTGCCGAGTCCGTAGGCAAAGAACAGCTTGGCGGCCGAGAAGAATACGTCGTCCGCACGCGCGCCCAGGGTTTCGACGCCGTAGTATTGGCTGGTCACCACCATGTCGCGTTGGCGATGGACAGCGGCCTTGGGGCGACCGGTCGAACCCGAGGAATAGAGCCAGAAACACTCATCTAGAGGCCGCGAGCGCACCGCCGCCAGCTGGTCGGGCGAATTCGCGATGCGAGTTGCGAACTCGCCTGCTTCGTCCACGGCCATGCTAAGCCTGGGAGGCGGAGCGCCGGCGGAAATCGCCGGCCGCACCTCGTCCGCAAATTCCGGCGACCAGAAAACGGCGGCGCAACCCGAGTCTTCGATCATGTACTGATAGTCGCCCGCACGCAGCAGGGGGTTGAGCGGCACGGGCACTATGCCGGCCTTGATCGCACCCCAGAACAGGTAGAAGAACTCCGGGCAGTCCTTGATGATCATGAGCACTCGTTCACCGCGTGCCACGCCCATCGAGAGCAGGGCATTGCCGCAGCGATTCACGTTGGCAAAGAGCTGCCCGTAAGTGATCTCGCCGTGGGTGGTACGGATGGCGGGCTTGGCGGCGCGCCCCTCGCGCATATGGCGGTCGATGAAAGCAACGGCAACATTGAATTCCGGCCCCAAGCTCAGCTCAACCCCGGCTGCGGGCGTGGGAAAGGGAACGTCCTTCGAAGCGCCGTTTGGCATGTGAAACTCCACGGGCATACAGGATGTTGGATGTGCGATGAGGGATGCAGCTGAACCGAAGGAAAAGGTATCGCCAATGACGTCGTTCGGCCCGATCTTCCAGCTATATTTCCGAAAGCGTCCACAGCGTTTCTTCGACTAGGTGAACTGTACCCTTGGGGGCGTAGTGCCCGAAGTGAACACATCGTCGCGTCTGCGCCGGACTGGGTCGAGGGTCGCCGCGCCGGACTGCAGCTAAGCCCTTGAAAGATGGGCAAAAATCGACACGATTATCAGCTTGAAACAACTCTGTATCTATGCTATAGAGCGCACCGCAGAGCGTATAGCCCACGCATGCACATGGAGCCATACAGGATGAGGAGTTTACAACGGGCTACAACCATCGGCAACAGAGCATGCGCGTTGGAAGCAGAAGAACTGCGGAGGGTAACGCGATGATGGAGGTACGGCAGCTCAGGAATGAAGAGATTGAAGCGCAAATCGGAAGCGCCCAACTCAGGGCGATGGATAAACTATACATCGACGATGTCTTGGCCACCGTGGATGGAGGGATCCAGAACCTTCCGTCCTACTTGGACCTGTACCGCAAATCGGTGAAACAAGCATGGTCGCCTGATGAGTTGGATTTTTCCCGCGACAAAGAAGAGTGGGAGCATTTGTCTGCCGAGACCAAGAAGCGGCGGATCTGGAGCAATCGACTTTTCTTCGATGGCGAGGAACGGGTGGCGAGTCTTTTGGCCCCCTTCGTGTGGGCTGCACCCAATAAAGAGGTTGAGGCTTTTGCCGCCAGCCAGTTGGCAGACGAGGTCCGGCACACTATTTTCTTCGAACGCTACTGGCGTGAGGTGGTAGGTACCTCGGCGCGAAACCTGGACGAGTTGGTGGCGGAGGTCGGCATAAGGCCGGAGGAAGATGCCGCTTATGACTACCTGTTTTATCGGTGGCTCCCCAAACTGGCTGATCGGTTGGCGTCGCATCCCAAGGACCTGGATACGAGCGTAAGTTTCGTTACCGTGTATCACCTGGTCGTCGAGAACGCATTGTTCTTGACTGGAATGCGTTATCAGCTTGAGGGAGCCCGGCGTTGGGGACGAACCTGGGCCTACTATAAGGGCTTCACCGCCGCAACTCGGGATGAGTCCCGGCATGTGCTGTTCGGCGTGAGATACCTGCGGGACATGGTAAGGGAAGACCCGGCCCGGTTTGTGCCGGTGATTTTAGCGGCGGTTCAGGAGTCACTCCCTCTACTCGAGAGTACGATGAAACCTCCGGGCGGGGATATGAGCTATTACGGTGGCGAGCATCTGGAAAAGGCCTGGCCCGGATATACCCCCGAGTCGCTGCGCGAGGAGATGATCGAGTTCTCGAAGAGCTCCCTTCGCCGGCGCTTGCACGCCGTGGGAATTCAGATGGCTGAGATGGCCGCGTGAGGGATGCCTCGCGGGAGTAGACCTACTCAGACGCGCGAGAGGTACTGCTGATAGACAACTCGGCAACGTATCAAGGCATCAGGTCATGCGGGTGAGGCGGAAAGCTTGGGAACTGCACTCTGCACCCCGTGTGATGTTGGCTTCGGCGCCAAGGGAGGCGCCCATGAAGGTTTGGGAATTGCTGGCACTAATGCCCCAGTTAGAAGAAGCCGACGGTGAGGATACTGTCGTCATTAATGCCGGCGCTGACTCTGTGTTACTGCTCAATACCCGCCCGGGTATGTTCCCACCCCTGGAGAACCCGGCGGATTTAAGGCTTACAGAGGACGACGGGAACTTTCTTCGCGCGCTGCACATCCCTTATTAGGTGCGGATGCGACCAGGTTCTCGAGCCGGAGGTGGCTGAGTTATGCCATCAGTCCTCCCACTCCCCCGGGCGGATTTCCTGTGCTGTTCGCAAAGTCCGACGGGCACAGGAGGCAATGAACATGGCAAGCGAAAAAGTCCTACCCTGGCCAGCTGTTCCTACCGCCACACCGGACGACGTGTACGCCGGGCTGAGCGAGTCGGCCAAGGATTACCCGCTGTTTCTTGAATCCATCGTACGTCAAGAGCACAACTTCGAAAAACCGGAGGCACTCTCCCGCCTGCGCGTGCTTGATTGTTCGACCCGCATGATGATCGGTCACTGGTGCTCTTCCATGTTGGCTGAGCTGGGTGCTGAAGTCATCCAGGTGGAGCCGCCCGGTGGAGACCCACTCCGACAGCTCACGCCCTTTGGCAGGCGCGAGTACATGTTCAGTGACAAGGAGAGCGGCGAAGCAGTTGGCCCCCACTTCCTCCATGAAATGCGCAACAAGCTTTCCATAACCCTGAACCTGGAGATGGAGGAAGGACGCGAAATCCTCAAGCAGCTCGCGGTTCACACAGATGTGCTGATCGAAAATGCGCCGCCTGGCCAGTTCGACGCCTTGGGCATTGGCTATCGGCAACTGAAAGAAATCAATCCTCGGCTGATCTACTGCTGGGTTGGCCAGCGCGGTCAATGGGGTCCGCTCAAAGACAAGGAGGGAATGCTCGATCCGGTGGCGCAAGCCGCATGCGGCTTTGTCCACGGCACAGGCGATCCCAAGGAGTTCGGCGGGCAGCCTACCCGTTCCGCGCTGTGGATGGCGGATCACGTGGGTGGGACGGCAGCCGCTATGGGCATCCTTGCGGCGGTGCTTTACCGTGAGAACGTGTCCGGGGAGGGCCAATTCGTCGAGGCAACCGGGGCCGAAGCCATTATCCGCATCCTCGACTACAACTGGGCTTGGTACTCCATGGATGGCAGCATCCGTCCGCGCTACGGCAACTGGGACTTGGCGATCAATATTTACGGCGTCAATCCTTGCAAGGACGGCTACATGATGGTCGGTGGCGGTCACGATCGCCTGTGGTACCGCATTTGGCGCACTGTCGGCGACGAGTATCCGGCCGTGGAAGAGGATATCGTGGGCGATCCTCACCTGCGCGAGGTGGCTGATCGGCTGGCCCACGACCAGCAGGTCAAGACCTACACCATGCTGTGCGAATGGCTGAAAGATAATCCCCGCTCCGCAGCCGAACGCAAACTCGGCAAGCAACAGGTCGCTTCGGGTGGCGTGCTGTACACCAACGAAGTGGCCGAGTATCCACACTTCAAGTACCGCGGGCACGTTGCCGAGACCGAGTCGCCGCACTACGGAAAGATCCTGTACGGCACCACGCCTTTCCTTCAGCACAAAACCCCGGGTCGCCTGAAGTGGTTGGGCCGCCCCGTCGGCTACGACAACCAGGATGTTTATCGCCGTCTGCTCGGTTTCACGCGTGAAGATTTTGCGCGGTTGAGCCGAGCAGGTGTCATAGAGAAAAAAGAAGAAGAAGTCAGCGCAAAACCCCGGGCAGCCTGAGGTGGGGCGAAGAGGAGGGATGATCATGGCTACACAACCTACCGCAACAACGCCGACGGCGCAGATGCCCTTCGAAGAGTTCTGCCGCGCGACCTTCGACCCAAAGAAGGAGTTCAGCAAGCCCGAAGTGCTGAAGGGCTACCGCGTGCTTTCGTGCACGCAGTACATCCTTGGCCCCTCCTGCGCCTCCTACTTGGCTGAACTTGGCGCCGAGGTCATCAAGATCGAGGCCCCGCGCCGCGGTGAGGCGATGCGCCACACTACGCCGTTTAACGAACCGTTCCTGTACCCGCTTTCGAAATGGGTGCCGGAACGGGGCACCGGATTGGGGTTTCTTGGCGCCAACCCCAATGAGTACTTTTGCTCGCTCGATTTCCACCGTCCCGAAGCGCAAGAAATCATGAAGAAACTCGCCGCAAAATGCGACGTGATGGTGGAGAACTATCGTCCCGGTACATTCGACCGTTGGGGCATCGGCTTTCGCCAACTGAAGGAAATCAATCCTCGACTGGTGTATTGCTGGCTGGGCGGCTTCGGTGGCTGGGGACCGGGGCGCGTGCGCGCTTCCTACGACATCCTTGGCCAGTCGCAGGGTGGCAACTTCGGCATGACCGGCAAGCAGGAATACCTTGGCGGATCGCCGTCGAAGCACACCATTTGGCTCGCCGACTACTGGGGCGGCATGATGGGCGCACTTCAGATCCTCGCCGCTCTGTACTACCGCGACCGCGTCTCTGGCGAGGGGACATTTATCGAGTACTCACAGGTGCACGGGGTCACCCGTCAACTGGAGTACGCGCTTCCGCTCTACGGCCGACAGGGCGTGACCCGCGAACGCTGGGGCAACTGGGACACCCAGTTGTGCGTGCATGGGATCATCAAGTGCGGAAAGTCCTCCTACCCGGGTTCGGAGAACCCCCAGGAGCAAGAGGAGGGCTACATCATGATCAGCGCATATCAGGACGAGGACTTTGCTCGTCTTTGCAAGGTCGTCGGGGACGGCAACATGACGGCGAAGTACGCCAACTCCGAAACCCGCGTCAAGGCCGAGAGCCAGATGGAAATCTATGCTGGTCTGGAGAAGTGGGCGGCCGACAAGACGAAGGAGGAGGTGGCTACCATCCTGGACAAAGCTAACATCATCAACCAGCCCGTCTGGAACTCCAAAGAAGTAGCCGAACATCCGCACTGGCAGGAACGAGGAGCAATTCGCTGGCTGGATGATCCGACCTTCGGCGACCTGATGCACCAGGGTCCGGCCTACAAGATGTCACACACGCCGCCGCGCCTGAAGTGGGCTTTGAAACCTGTGGGCGCGGACAACGAAGAGGTGCTGGGCAAGCTTGCCGGGCTCAGCGCGGAAGACCTGCGTCGGCTTGAAGAGCAAGAGTGCATCTGAAGGGAGGCCGCCTATGCTGCTCATTTGCCCAAGTTGCAAGACCAAGAATTTCCTGGATCCGTACCCTTTCTGGAATTTCAAAGGGACGACCAAGTGTGCCGGATGCAACAGCATTTGGCGGATTGAGACGGCAGGTGGAGCCTGTGTCTTCGGACCGGAAGCAGCCAAGGGCGAGCCTGACCTGTTACCGGGCTTTGCTGAAAAACCTGATTACACGGCAGTCTCCGGTCCGGGCTTGACCCGCCCGGCGCCTCGCGCCCGCAAAGACTCGGTCTGCCGCCCCATACCTATAGCGGTCAATATTCGCGGCCAGGTCATCAGTGGGCATCCGCTCAAGAAAGAGGAACTGATCGGCAGCCGGCCCAAGGCCATAGTGGCTGCCAGAGCAAAGTGAGGAAAATGGAGGCGCGGTATGGCCCACTACAACACGGAATGTCTCTGCGTGCGGTGTAAGCATTTACAAGCAGCGCTCGACCCGAACATCCAGCAGGCCTATCTGGGTAAGTGCATGAAGCGGGAATGGCCATTCACGCTGGCCATAACGCTGCAGGGGTGGACGGAGTGCGAGGTCTTCGAGGAGAGCGGGAAAACGTATGTCCCGCCCGAGGTCCCAGTCAGCGCGCTACCTGTTGGCAAGCCCGCAGTTGCGGCCGGCGAGGCCGGGAAGAAGGTGCCGAAGCGTGTGGAGTTCTACTACAGCAGCACCTCCAAACCGGGCGAGACGTACCCTTGCGACGTCAACAAGGCGCTTGCACTCATGAAGCGATTGGAGGCGGAGGCCGGTGTGGTCTGCAAAGCCATCGATGTGGCTGGGATAAACGATCGTTTCCCGATCTATCACAAATCCGTCACAGGACCAGATGCAACCATGCGTCCCTGCTTTGGTTTCAAGGGTGCGCTGGCCGATGACTTTGGAACGACCGTCCCGGCGCTTCTCGTCTTCGAGGCGGAAGACCGATATCCTGTGCTGGCCTTCCCTCGGAGTGACGCAAAACGCGGGCTGATTCGCGTCGAGCAAGCGCTGGAGGATCTGCTGGTCGAAGAATCTAAGCCTATGGCCAAAGCGGGATGAGGAGGCTTACATGTCCGAGAACTTACCGCCCCGCGAGCTCTGGCCCACGCGCACCTACACGCTGCCGGAGTTCGCCGCCTACCCTGATCGCTTCAACCCCACCGAAGAACTGCTGGACAAGCAGGTAGAAGCCGGTCGGGGGGACCGCACGGCCATCCTCTTTGAGGATCAGCGTATAACCTACGCCCAACTGCTGACTCAAACCAACAAACTGGGCAATGCTCTGCGCGAGTTGGGCGTGAAGGAAGGCGACCGGGTGATGCTGCGAGTCCCGAACATCCCGCCGGCGCTGGTCGCCAACTTCGCAATCCTGAAACTGGGCGCCGTGTACACGCCCACATCACCCCTGTTCTCACGGACGGAAATTGCTCATGTCGCCAATGATTCGGAGGCGGTAGCAATCATCGTCAGTGCGGCGCTTCTGGCTGAACTGGAAGCCGTGCGTGAGAACCTCGAAACCATCCGGCACATCATTGTTGTAGGCGGCGAACCGGCCGACATTAAAGCCAAAGGCTACATCCCTTACGGCGAGCTGCTGCAGTCCGGCGCGGCGACCCTCGACCCAGTCCGGCGCAGACGCGACGAGGTGGCTGTCTTGCTTTACACTTCGGGCACCACGGGACCCCCCAAGGGTACAGTTCACCTGGTCGAAGAAACGCTGATCGTGCCGGACACTTTCGGAAAGTATGGCTGGAAGATCAGGCCGGACGACGTCATTGGCGGATCAGCGCCGTTGGCCTTCGGTGCCGGCTATTCGACATACGCCACGATACCTTTTCGCTTCGGTGCAGCCGCGTCCCTCATCGCCAAATTCGATCCGGAGAAGATGTTCGAGATCATCCAGAAACATCGCATCACGGTACTCAGTCTGGCTCCGACGGCGTATCGGAAGATGCTCCAGGTGCCAGATGCCGAGAAAAAGTACGACCTGAGCAGTCTCCGGCTCTGCACCGGCGGCGGTGAGAGCCTCACAGCGCCTACGTTCTACGAATGGGAGAAGAAGTTTGGCTTAAAAATCTTTGAGGGTCTGGGCACGACCGAGATGATGTACGTCTTCGCCTCCAATGTAGTGAAGGAGGAAGCCAAGCCTGGTTCCTTCGGCCAAGCTGTGCCGGGGTACGAACTTAGGGTCGTGGACGAGAATTGCGCCGACGTGCCGCCCGGCACAATCGGTCTGTTTGTCGTCCGTGGGCCTACGGGCACAATTTATTGGCGCGACGAACAAAAACAGCGCCAGGCTGTTACCCCCGACGGCTGGAATCGAGCCGGTGATTTTGTGCATGCCGACGAACAGGGGTACTACTGGTTCGTGTCGCGCGAGGATGACATCATCAAGAGTTCGAGCTACCGCATTGGCCCGGAGGAAATTGAGATCACGCTGGCGACGCATCCTGCCGTCCTCGATGCCGCCATCATTGGAGTGCCTGACCAGGTGCGAGGCCAGATTGCAAAGGCCTTCGTCGTCCTCAAGCCTGGGGCGAAACTTACTTCCGATGAACTGATCGAATACTGTCGGGGCAAAATCGCCACTTACAAGCTGCCGCGTGAGGTGGTCATGGTTGACGAATTGCCGCGCACGCCTACAGGCAAGTTGCTGCGTCGGATCCTGCGGCAGAAGGAGGGCGTGCCAAAGGCCGCCTAGCATTAAGCGGAACATAGCTAAGCGGAACATAGCTTGAGCGGCTCTTGTTAGAAGTGCTGGCGCGTCTGCTCTCGAAGGAAGTTTACGCTCTTCGGCTCCCGGAAGAGCAAACGCACTAGTTCCCCTCACAGCTCGCGCAACTCATATGACACTCGCCCGCACTCACGAATGGATTTGTCAGCGAATCGTGGAGGAAAGCCCGATTGCAATCGTCTTTGCCGACCGGGACGGCGTCATTCGCTTATGGAATTCAGGTGCCGAGGCAATGTTTGGCTACCAAGCCGAGGAGGTCCTGGGACAAACCATGGATTTCATCATCCCGGAGCGCCATCGCGCCAAGCACTGGGAAGGCTACGGTAGGACGATGGAAACCGGTAGCACAAAATACGGTGAGCAAGTCCTCGCTGTTCCCGCCATCATGAAGGGAGGCGGACGGATTTCAATCGAGTTCAACATTGCCCTGCTGCGCGCTCCCACCGGAGAGGTGCTGGGCGCGGCGGCTACGATTCAGGACGTCACCGCACGCTGGGAGCGGGACAAGGCGCTGCGAGAGCGCCTGGCCGCAGCGGAAGCCAAGCTACAGGAAATCGGCAAAACCTCGCCCAAAGTGGAGATCAGCGAGAAAAAGTGAATACCGGGATCGAGCGGGTGCAAAACGGTTTGTGCGTGCTGGGCGAACTGATTTCAGACCTTCCCGGAGGAACTCCATCCGTCCCGATCCGGTTGGAATGGACATAACAAATCTCAGCGGTGTGATTCAGCGCCAATCGAAGGCAACTGGGAGGACACAATCATGAAGTTTCAACGGGTAAACGACCTGACCGCTCCCGACGGTCACACGGTGCCTGGAACTCTTTTTTTGCCCGAGTCGCCCCGTAGCGGCGCTCTGCTGGTGCACCCTTACGGCGCCGCAATGGAGCACATGTACGCGCTGGCGCTGGCTGTCGCTGAACGGGGGGTCGCCGCACTGGCGATCGACCTTTGTGGACACGGCCGGAACACAGCACCCGTCGGTCCGTTAATGAGCGGAGAGGTCGAAGCGGGTATGGGATACGTCAGGCGTTTCGGTCGCGCTGCCGCAATCGGTATCAGCCTGGGGGGGAGGCTGGCTTTGATGAGTTCCGCGGACTACATGGTCGCGATCTCGCCGGCAGTCGTTGCCGAGGTTTCGCCCCAGGGGAAATGGATGTTCGAGAACTTCCCCAGCCCCGCGGTGCGTGAGCCGTACCCCGGCTACGCGATTGAGTTGCTCGATCTCTTGGGCCCTGTCTCTGGCCACGAACGCGCGTGCCTGCTGTTGTACGCTGAACGCGACATTCCGGCGATTCTCGATGGCGCTGCTGGTTTGAAGGCGGTGCTGCCGCGCGCAGAGCTCCACTACATCACGATGAACCTGCGGCCGGACGTGCAACAT
>WNGF01000195.1_pt1 | contig 84017 bp, 81 predicted proteins | sample 5400641 | NCBI WGS metagenome assembly WNGF01 (sample SAMN13153371, study PRJNA577476) | soil metagenome | isolation source: 80 cm soil or saprolite under grassland replicate 2 | place: USA:California | collected 2016-06-15 | reverse complement strand
TGGGCATGATGACCCACAGCACCAGGTAGATGACGAACTGCGGGCCGGGCAGCAGGCACGACAGTACGAACAGCAGCCGCACCACGTTCGGCGACGTGCCGAACCGGCGGGCCAGTCCGGCGCAGACACCGGCGATCCACCGGTTGTCGCGCGGGCGGGTCAACTTGGACATCTGGTCTCCGTCTCAGGACCGCCATTTGATCGAGCAGCCCATGCTGGGTTGGTGCGGTTCGGGCACCGGCTCGCCGGCGAGCACGTGGTCGATCGCGGCTCGCAGCAGCTCTCCGGTCACCGGCTTACGGTTCCCCGGTGTGGACTCGTCGAACGCGCCCCGGTAGGCCAGCCGGCGCTGTCCGTCGTACAGGAAGAAGTCCGGCGTGCAGGCGGCGTTGTAAGCCCGGCCGACCTCCTGCGCGTCGTCGATCAGGTACGGGAAGCTCCAGCCGGCGCGCTGCGCCTGCTCGGCCAGCCGGTCGGGCGCGTCCTCGGGGTAGGCCTCGGCGTCGTTGGTGCAGATGCCGACGACCGCGAGGGTGGGGTACTCCGACACGAGCTTCCCGAGCTCCCGCTCGACATGCCGCACGTACGGGCAGTGGTTGCACAGGAACGCGACGAGCAGCGCCGGCGCGCCGGCCAGGTCGTCGCGGCGGACCGTCGTGCCGGTGAGGTCGGGCAGCGCGAAGTCCGGTGCCGGCGTGCCCAGCGGAACCATCAGGGACGAGACAGCCATACCGATCAGCCTACAAACGGACCCGCTCGCCTACACCATTTGGTGGGGTCGGGTCCATCCTGGAGGCGGACGGCAAATCCGGGTGGACTACGGGTGGTTCCCGATTCACCTACGGTCGCGGCACCCGTAGCGTGAGTCCGTGACCCTGATCGCGACGGAGTCGCTCACCAAGCGGTACCCCAACGGCGTCACCGCGCTGTCGGAGCTGACGGTCGGCGTCGAACCCGGCATCGTGGGACTGGTCGGCGCCAACGGCGCCGGCAAGTCGACCCTCATCAAGATCCTGCTCGGCCTGCTCCCCCAGACGAGCGGGCGCGCGCGCGTGCTGGGCCTGGACCCGGCCACCGACGCCGAGCAGGTTCGCACGAGGGTCGGCTACATGCCCGAGCACGACAGCCTGCCGCCTGACATGGTCGCCGCCGAGTTCGTGACCCACATGGCCCGCATCAGCGGCCTGCCCAAGACGGCGGCCCGGGAACGCGCCTCCGAAGCGCTCCGCCACGTCGGCCTCTACGAGGAGCGTTACCGCCAGATCGGCGGCTACTCCACGGGTATGAAACAGCGCGTCAAGCTGGCCCAGGCGCTCGCCCACGATCCTGACCTGTTGCTGCTCGACGAACCCACCAACGGCCTGGATCCCGCCGGGCGCGACGCGATGCTGCACCTGATCCACCGCATCGGCAACCAGTTCGGCATCTCGGTGCTCGTCTGCTCGCACCTGCTCGGCGAGGTGGAGCGGATCTGCGACTCGCTCGTCGCCATCGACAGCGGGCGCCTGCTGCGCGCGGCCCAGATCTCCACCATGACCTCCGCCAGCGACGTGCTCGCCGTCGAGGTTTCCGAAGGTACGGACGAGCTCGCGGCCCATCTCGACGCGCTCGGCGTGCCGGTGCGGCGCGAGGGGCACGCGTTGCTGGTGCCGCTCGCCGGCGACGAGACCTATGACCTCATCCTCGCGGCGGTCGCCGAGTTGGACCTGCCACTGCACCGCCTCGACCAGCGGCGCCACCAGGTCGCCGAGCTTTTCCGCCAGCCGTCAGCGATCCCCACCGAGGCCGCGAATGTCCACTGACTCCGTCATCCATGACATCGGCTACCAGCGCTATGCCGGCCGGCGGCTCGGCCGGGCGTACGCCGTCCGCTCGCTGTACTTCCACAGCCTGCGAACCGCCTTCGGCCTCGGCCGGCGCGCCAGCTCGAAGATCTTCCCCTGGGCGGTGGCCGGCATCGTGATGGTGGTCGCCGTCGTGCTCACGGCGGTCCGCTCGCAGACCGGCGCCGCGCCACTGTCCTATGTGGAGTTCTCCGACGCGGTCGTCATGCTGATCCTGATATTCTGCGCGACGGTCGCGCCGGAGCTAGTCTCCCGGGATCTGCGCTCCGGCGTGCTCCCGCTGTACTTCTCGCGGCCCTTGGCCCGCACCGACTACGCGTTGGCGAAGCTGGCCGCCCTGGTGACCGGCGTGTGGCTGGTGCTCGCCGGCCCGCTGCTGTTGATGTTCGTCGGCGGCTCCTTCACGGTGCACGGCGTAGGCAAGGTGTGGGACGAGCTCCTGGACTTCCTGCCGGGCCTGGCCTACGCGGCCATGTATGCAACGGTCTTCGGCGCGCTGGCACTGCTGGTCGCCTCCCTCGCCGGCCGGCGCGCGGTCGCCGCCGCCATTATCGTGGCGGTCTTCCTGGTCACCACCCCGGTGGTCGGCGTGCTGTCGGTGGCGCCGAGCCAGTCCCTGCAACAGCTGTCCGGCGTGGCGAGCCCGTTGACGGTGGTCAGCGGCATCGGGATCTGGTTGTTCGACGCCGACGGCCCCGACATCGGCTCCTACGGCCCGGTGTACGCCCTCGCCAGCGCCGCCCTCGTGGCAGTGTGTGTTCCCTTGCTGTTGGCCCGCTATCGGACGGTGGCGCGATGACGACTCTGGTGGAGCTGCGCGAGGTCTCCCGGTGGTACGGCAACGTCGTCGCGATCAACGACGTGACGATGACCCTCAGCCCCGGCGTGACCGGGCTGCTCGGGCCCAACGGGGCCGGCAAGACCACCCTGCTGCACATGATGGCCGGCTTCCTCGCCCCGTCCCGCGGTGAGGTGCTCGTCGGCGGTCAGCGGGTCTGGCGCAACCCGGATGTCTACAAGGGACTCGGGTTGGTCAACGAACGGGAGTCGGTGCACGGTTTCCTCTCCGGATGGGACTTCGTGCTCGCCAGCGCCCGGCTGCATCGGCTGCCTCGCCCCGAGGCCGCGGCCACCCGGGCCATCGAGCTGGTCGAGATGGCCGACGCGCGGGAGCGGCGGCTTGAGACGTACTCCAAAGGCATGCGCCAGCGGATCCGGGTCGCGGCCGCCCTCGTGCACGACCCCGAGGTGCTGTTGCTGGACGAGCCGTTCAACGGCATGGACCCGCGCCAGCGGCTGCAGATGATGGACCTGCTGCACGCCATGGGCGCGCAGGGGCGCACGATCCTGTTCAGCTCCCACATTCTCGAAGAGGTCGAACAGGTCTCGGGGACGGTACAGGTCATCGTCGCAGGTCGCCTCGCCGCCTCTGGGGACTACCGCTCGATCCGGCGGCTGATGACCAACCGGCCGCATGTGTTCACGATCCGTTCCAGCGACGACCGGCGGCTTGCCGTCGCGCTCATCGGCGAGGCGTCCGTCACCGCGGTCGAGCTCGACCCCGCGGCCGGGCTGACCGTACGCGCCGGCGACTACGGCAGCTTCACCCGCGTGTTCCCGAAGATCGCGCGCAGCGAGGGCGTACGGGTACGCCGGCTGCTGCCCGCCGACGAGTCCCTGGAAAGCGTCTTCTCCTACCTGGTGGCGTCATGAACATGACCGTCCTGATGATCACGGCACGCGGCATGCTCGGCCGGCGCCGCTTCCTGTTGCTGCTGCCGCTGCCGGTGATCCTGGTGGGGCTCGCGGTGCTGGCCAACGGGTTGGGCGCTGACCCGACCGACTGGGGGCCCCCGGTCATCGTCGCGTTCGGCTTCGCGGTGATGCTTCCGCTCATCGCGCTCATCGTGGGTACGGCCGTGCTCGGCTCCGAGATCGACGACGGCACGATCGTGCACATACTCGCGAAACCGTTGCCCCGCCGGGAGATCATCCTCGCCAAGCTGACCGTCGCCGTCTTGGTGACGGCGCTCACCGCGGGCGTGCCGATGTACATGGTGGGCTTTGTGGCCGGGTCGGCCCGCCTCAGCGTCGGTCTGGTTGTGGGCTGCCTGCTCGGGGCGTTCGCCTACTCCGCGATCTTCATGGCGCTGAGCCTGCTGACCCGGCGGCCGGTGTTGATCGGCCTGCTGTACGTGCTGGTCTGGGAGGGCGTTCTGGGCAACCTGCTCTCCGGTACCAGGCTGCTTTCGGTGCAGCAGTACGCGGTCGCGGTCGCCGACCGGGTCTCCGACTCGCCGCTGCTGAAGGGCACCGTCTCTGTGCCGGTCGCGGTCGTGATGAGCCTGGTGTTCGCCGTCGGCGGCACCGTCCTCGCGATCGACCGGCTCCGCTCGTTCAGCATGGCGGGCGAGACAAGCTAGCGAGCTGAGAGCGCGAGCTCCACGGCAGCCTCGGGTGTGGCCGCCTGTTGGATCCCGGGCACCGGGCGGCCGCCCGCGTCGAGCACCTGCCAGCCACCGAGCGAGATGACCGGCACGTTGCCCCGGCGTTTGGCAAGCGCTATCTCGCTGAGCGTGCCCCACGACCCGCCGACAGCGATCACCGCGTCGGCGCTCCACACGATGACGGCGTTACGCGCCTCACCCATGTTGGTCACGATCGTCGCCGACAGGTCGGGTGAGGCGCCTTCGCGGCTGTCGTTCGGGCGTACTCCGATGACCGTGCCCTTGTGGGAGCGGACGCCCGCCGCGACCGCGGCCATCACGCCCGCACCGCCGCCGCAGATCACCACGGCGTTGTGGTCGGCGAGCAGCTGGCCGAGCCGGTACGCGTTCGCCTTCTCCGCCTCGGTGCAGTAGCTCGGGCCGCAGACAGCAACCTGAAACGTCACGCACCCCCTTCTACACCGCCGCGTCAAGCCACCGGTCACCGGCCGGCGCCGCGATGCAGGTCGTCTTCGATGCGCGCGGCGGTGGCCAGCAGGTGGGGCAACAGCTCACCACGCATGGCGGCTAGGCTCCGGCTGCTCTGCGAGGAGAGGTTGACCGCGGCGACGACCCGGCCGTCGGCATCCCGGATCGGGGCGGCGATCGACCGCAGGCCCTCCTCGAGCTCCTGGTCGACCAACGCCCACCCCTGGGCACGGATGCGCGTGAGCTCGGCCCGCAACCGTTTCGGATCGGTGATGGTGTTCCGCGTCAAGGCGACCAGTCGTACGGTCGCCAGGTACCGGTCGAGCCAGTCGTCGTCCTGCCCGGCGAGCAGGACGCGTCCCATCGAGGTGGCGTGCGCCGGAAACCGAGTACCGACGCTGATCGCCACCGTCATGATGCGTTTGGTGGGAACTCGCGCCACGTAGACCACCTCGTCGCCGTCGAGCACCGATACCGACGACGACTCGTGGACGGTCGCCACGAGCTGTTCCAGGTGCGGCGCGGCGACTTCGGGCAGGGTCAGGCTCGACAGGTACGCATAACCGAGGTCGAGCACCCGTGGGCGGAGCGCGAACAGCCGCCCGTCGGTGCGGACATAGCCCAGCTCCACCAGGGTGAGCAGGAAGCGGCGCGCCGCGGCTCGGGTCAACGCGGTCGTCCGAGCCACCTCGCTCAAGGTGAGCTGCGGGTGGTCGGCGTCGAAGGCGCGGATGACCGCCAAGCCGCGCTCCAACGACTTGACGAAGTCGCCGCCTTGCCGCGGTTCAGCCATCCGTGATGCCGTCCGTGGCATCATCGAGCACCCCGGATGCGACCTCGAAGGCGCGGTTGGCGGCCGGTATCCCCGCGTAGACGGCCACCTGTAGCAGTACTTCCTTGATGTCGTCCGGCGTCAGCCCGTTGCGGAGCGCGGCCCGCACGTGCATCGCGAGCTCCGCGTCCTGACGCAGCACCGCGAGCATCGCCACGGTGATGCAGCTTCGGGTGCGCCTATCCAGCCCCGGCCTGCTCCAGATCTCGCCCCAGGCGTAGCGGGTGAGCAGATCCTGGAAGTCCGCGGTGAACGCGGTGGTGCGGGCAACCGCCCGGTCGACATGCGCGTCGCCGAGCACCTCGCGCCGGATCGCCATCCCATCGCCGGTCATCGCCGCTCCTCATGCGCCGCGAGCGCTCTAGTGACGAACTCGCCGGCGGCGCCGAGATGGTTGCCAGGATCGAGCGCGGCTTCGATGTCCGGTGTGGACAGATGCGCACGCACCGTCGGGTCCTCCAGCAGGGTCGTGCGTACCGGAACCCCCTTGGCCCGCGCGTCATCGACCAGTCGTGCGACCAGGTCGTGGGCCTCGGCGCGGCCCAGCTGACCGGCCAGCCGCGCGCTCACCGCCTCCGTCATCAACGCATCGCCGCCCGCGTCAAGGTTGCGGCGCATCCGATCGGCGTTCACATTCAGGCCCTGCAGCAACTCCCGGACCCCAGTCGCCGCACCACCGACCAGGCGCAGCAGCTCGGTCATGGTCTCCCACTCGGCATGCCACGCACCGGCCGCCCGCTCGTGTTCCTGCGCCATCGCGGCCAGCAGCGTGGCCACGAGGCCGGGCACGCGCCGGCAGCCGGCGCTGACCAGCACCGCGCGTACCGGGTTGCGCTTGTGCGGCATCGCCGACGAACCGCCACCTTCGCCGGGCTCGGCCACCTCGGCCACCTCGCTCTGCGCGAGCAGCGTGAGGTCCAGGGCAATCTTTCCGAGTACGCCCGAAGCCGTGCCTAGGCTCGAAGCCAGCTCGCCGATGCGGACCCGGTTGGTGTGCCAGGGCAGGATCGGCTCGGCCAGCCCCAGCTCGCCGGCGAGCAGCCGGAGCACAGTCGGACCGTGCGCGCCAAGCGGGGCAAGGGTTCCGGCGGCGCCACCGTACTGCACCGCCAGGCGTTCCCGGCGCACACGGTGCAACCAGGCAGCCGCCTCGTCCAGCGCGACGAGCCAGCCGGCGCACTTGAGCCCGAACGTGATCGGCGTCGCCTGCTGCAGCAAGGTACGCCCGACCATCAGCGTGCCGCGGTGCTCGCCCGCCAGCCGCGCCGCCGCGTCGGCCGCTGCATCCAGCGTGGCGAGGATCCGGTCCAGCGAGCGGCCGGCGACCAGGCAGGTCGCGGTGTCCAGCACGTCTTGGCTCGTCGCGCCGAGGTGGACGAACCGGGCCGCATCGGCGTGCAGGCGCGCGCCGAGGTCGCGTACCAGCGGTACCACCGGGTTGCCAGCGGCAAGCGCGCGCTGGGCCAGGTCCGCGACGCTGAAGAGGTCGGCCGTGCAGGCCTGCGCGATGGCTTCGGCAGCGGTATGGGGCATAAGGCCGGCCTTTGCCTGTGCCATGGCCATGCCCCGTTCCACGTCGAGCATCGCCTGCAACCACGCCCGTCCGGTCAGCTCCGCGTCGACCTCGGGGGCGCCGAACAGCGGCCCGAACAGGCTTTCAGACCCGGAAGAAGACGGTCTCATGCTCGCCCTGCAGGTGGATGTCGAACTGCAGACCGTCCACTGTGGATACGGCGATCAGGGTGTCGCGCAGGCGCGGCTCGGGGATCGAGAGCAGCACCGGGTCGGTCTCGTTGGCCGGCTCGTCCGGGAAGTAGATCCGGGTGACGAGGCGGTCGAGCAGACCCCGGGCGAAGACCGACACGTCAAGGTGGGGAGCCTCCACGCCGCCATCCGGTGTGGGCAACGGGCCCGGCTTGACGGTGACTATCGAGTACCGGCCGTCGGTGTCGGTGGGGCAGCGGCCGAAGCCGCGAAAGCCGGCCGCGGCCGGTCCACGGGGATCGTCGGGGTGAGCGAACCGCCCGTCCGCGTCGGCCTGCCAGGTCTCGACGACGGCGTCGGGCACCGGTTCGCCGGCGCCGTCGAACACCCGGCCGCTGATCCGGACCGCGCCGGTCGTGCGCTCCGGCACCACGTACCGCCCGTCGGGCGACACCATGGCGAGGTGCAGGAACGGTCCGACCGTCTGCGAAGGAGTCAACGGCAAGCTCATGCCGGCACCTCGCTGCGCTCGGCGCCGTCATGAGGCACCAACGCGCTGAGCCCATGATTCGCTCGCTGACGCTCGCTCATGCTCGACGCTCCATCGGCGTGACCGCGCTGCCGCGCAGCACGATGTCGAACTGGAACGCCAGCGCCCACTCCGGCTGGGTCGACTTCAGGTCGAACGCGGCGATGAGCCGCTGTCGCGCGCGCGGATCGGGAATCGAGCTGAAGATCGGATCCTGGTTCAGCAAGGGATCGTCGGCGAAGTACATCTGGGTCACCAGGCGCTGGGTGAAGGCGCGCCCGAAGAGGGAGAAGTGAATGTGCGCCGGGCGCCATGCGTTCGGGTGGTTCCGCCACGGGTACGCGCCGGGCCTGATCGTGACAAACTCGTACCGCCCCTCGGCATCGGTCATCATGCGGCCGCCGCCGGAGAAGTTGGGATCAAGGGGTGCTGGCCAGTTGTCCACCACGTGCCGGTAGCGGCCGGCGGCGTTGGCCTGCCAGATCTCGACAAGCGTATCCGGCACCGGGCGGCCGTCGGTGTCGAGCACCCGGCCGGACACGATGATCCGCTGGCCGATCGGCTCGCCGTCGTGCTGGCGGGTCAGGTCATGGTCGAGGGGACCGACCCGTTCGGAGCCGAACAGCGGCCCGGTCACCTCGGTGAGCAGCTGCGGCAGCACGGCCAGCGGCCGGTTCGGTGCGCGCAGGCGGGTGCTGACGTAGTCGGGGTAGCGGTGCGGCGGATGCACCCCGCCCGTGTCCACATAGGACGGAAGAGTCATGGCAGCCCTTTCGTGGCTTCCAGCCTCCGCAACACGGCCAGCTCGGTTTCCGTCGGAGCGGCGGTACGCCGTACCTCCGCCGCCTCGCGCAACGGCCATCCGGTGTTGGCTCGTACGGTCTCGGCATCCACCCCTGGATGCAGATGGGTCAGCGTCAGCTCACAGGTCTGGGGATCCGGCTCAAGGATGCCGAGATCGGTGATGACCATCCGAGGTCCGGCGCCGGTGAGGCCGAGCCGCTCGCGGTGACCCGGCCCGTCGCCGTACCCCAGCGAGGTGATGAAGTCGACGCGGGACACGAAGACGCGCGGGCTCTGCCGCACGACGACGATCACCTCACGGCACGAGGCGGCGATCTCCGGTGCCCCGCCGGCACCGGGCAGGCGTACCTTCGGGTTGCGGTAGTCGCCGCCGACGAACGTGGTGTTGATGTTGGCGAACCTGTCGAGCTGCGCCGCGCTGAGGAAGCCCACGTCGACCCGGCCGGGCTGGAGCCAGTAGTTGAACACCTCGGGCACGCTGACGACGGCGTCGGCGTGGTCGGCGAGCACACCGTCTCCAATGGACAGTGGCAACCGGTCGGGCTTGGCGCCGATGGTACCCGACTCGTAGATCAGCACCAGCCGCGGCGCGTGCGTGGCGCGCGCCAGGTTGGCCGCGGTGCTTGGTAGGCCGATACCGACAAAGCACACGGCGCCGTCGCGCAGCGCCCTGGCCGCGGAGACCGTCATCATCTCGTCGGCGGAGTAGCCGGTCATGCGAACACCCGCTCGTCAAGCCAGGCCCGAAACGTGTCGCGGTCGCGGCTGATGGCGTCCCACCGGAGGTAGTAGTCGTTGTCGCGTTGCGAGTAGCCGTGCGCGTAGGACGGATGCGCCCCACCGGGCACGTGCGCGACGAAGTCCACGACCCAGCTCGGTAGCAGGACCGCGCCCGGCCTGGGCTCCAGGCGGTCCACGATCTCCTCGACGGTGACCAGCGACCGGCTGGCGGCCAACACCGCCTCCTTCTGGACCCCGACGATGCCCCACATCTGCACGTTGCCGGCTCGGTCGGCCCGTTGGGCGTGTACGATCGCGACGTCGGGCCGCAGCGCCGGCACGGCAGTGAGCATCTCACCGGTGAACGGGCACGTGATGGAGCGGATGTTGGCGGTCTGCGCGGCCAGGTCGGTGCCCAGGTACCCGCGCAGGACGGCGAACGGCAGGCCGGAAGCGCCCGCCACATACCGGTTGGCCATGCCGGCGTGGCTGTGCTCCTCGATCTCCAACGGGACCGGCCAACCATTCTGGACCGCGTCCCGGAAGCGGTGCAGCGAACCGACACCCGGGTTGCCACCCCACGAGAAGACCAGCCGGCGGGCGCATCCGGCACCGATGAGCTGGTCGTAGATGAGGTCGGGCGTCATGCGTGCCAGCGTGAGGTCCCGCCGGCGCTGCCGGATGATCTCGTGCCCGGCGGCGAACGGGATCAGATGCGTGAAGCCCTCAAGCGCGACCGTGTCGCCGTCGTGGACGAGCTCTGCCACGGTGTCGCCCAGCGAGGCGATCTGCGCCACCGGATGCCTTCCCTCGTTCGTTCGCGTAGCGAACATGAGTACTCGTTTCGCACGATAGCCAACGGCCCGTAACCGGGCAATGATTGGCCCATGATCGGGATCGATGAGCACGACGGCGTCGCCGTCGTCCGGCTGGAGCACGGCAAGGTCAACGCGCTGGACCTCGAGCTGCTGCGCGCCTTCACCGCGACGATGACCCGGCTGTCCGAGGCTTCCGCCATCGTGCTGACCGGCTCGGGCACCGTGTTCTCCGCCGGTGTCGACCTCCGGCGGGTCGTCAACGGCGGCCCGGCGTACGGAGCCGAGTTCCTCCCCGCCCTGATCGACGCGTTCCTCGCGGTGTTCGACCATCCGCGACCGGTGGTCGCGGCCATCAACGGGCACGCGCTGGCCGGTGGCTGTGTGGTGGCCGCCGCGTGCGACGTGCGGCTGATGTCGGCCGGCACCATCGGGTTGACGGAGCTGCTGGTGGGTGTGCCGTTCCCGGTCGCGGCACTGGAGATCATGCGGTACGCCATCGGCCCGGCGGCAGCCACCCTCGCCCTGACCGGACGCACCATGACCGCCGCCGAGGCGCAGCGGATCGGGCTGGTCGACGCGGTGGTGGACGCGGGTGCGCTCATGGCTGAGGCGCTGCGCCGGGCGGCCGCGCTGGGCCGCGTTCCCGCGGCGGTCTACATGATGACGAAGGAGCAGCTCCACCGCCCGGCGCGACAGGCCATCGAGGCTCACCAGCCGATCGACGATCCCCGGGCCACGGCCGTGTGGACGAGTCCGGAAGCGCTCACCGAGATGGCCCGCTACCTCGACCGGCTGCGCCGGCGCGCGGTCGACTGACGGCCTGGCTTCAAGCCGGCGTGGCGGCCTTGGCCAGCTGGCACACCGCGAGCTTGCGCACGAGCATCCAGTGCGCTCGTGCCCAGTCGATCTCGGCCGGCTCAGGTCGCCGCCAGCCGAGCCCAATAGCGGTATCGCGCAACCCTTCGAGGTATCCGGCTAACGCGATCGGGCTCGGCGTGCGGGTGCCGCCGGTGAGCGCGTCGCGTACTTCGGCGGCATGCTGGTCCACCACGGCGAGCAGGCCGGGCAGCTGCGCCGCGGCGGCCAGTCCGACCGTACCGAGACGGTCTGCGAGCTCGGTCAAGACGGCGCGGGCGCTGGCCAGCCTTCCGGGGCCGCCGTCTGGCGTCGGGCGCGTCATGGAGCCCGACAATAGGCGGCGTACGCCGGCCAAAACAGGGCGTGGCGCCATCTTTGCCCGATCGGCCGAGCCCGCGCTGGCAGGCGACGGCGGCGGGGCCCTGAAGTCCGCCACCGCCGTCTGGTTCCCTCGCTAGCGCGTGTTGTTGGGTGGCTGCTCTCCGGTAACCGGCGGCAGGACCTGCGTCGCCTCGTTCGAGTCGGCGGGCGACACCCGCGGTGCAGGCGGTGCCTGGGCCGGCGTCTGCGCGTACACCGGCGGTTGTTCGATGACCGCGGTGTCGGATGCGGTCGGGTGATGGCTCGCCGGGTGTTCGCTCGGCGCCGTAGGCGCCGGCGCCATGGCCTGACGCGCATCGGCCTGGCCTTTGCTGTAAGCCTTCGCGTGCTCGGCGATCGCCTGCGACTCCTCGGCGGCGCGGTCGAGCCAGCTCTCCCAGCGCCGCTGCATCGGACGGACCAGACCGCCACCGACGCCGACGATCAGGATTCCAGCGATCGTTGCGAGGACCGCGATCAGGATCGGGGTGGTCACGGAGGTGGCCACGCCAACCTGGTTCAGCGCGGCAATCACGCCGAGGCCGATGATGAACCACGATGCGGCGTTGGCCAGCACCCGACCGTAGGAGAGGCCGCTGAGCGCGTTGCCGACGATGTCGCGTACGCCGCTCGCGATCGCGGCAGCGACCACGACGATCAGGATCGCCACGAACGCCTTGGGCAGCCATGCCACGATGCCGCCGATCAGGTCCGAGACCGGGTTGGGTCCCCAGATCCCGAAGGCCAGCTGCAGGGTGAACAGCAGCACCGCGTAGTACACCAGCCTCGCGACGAGATCGCTCGCGTCGTACCGGCTTCGGGCCAGCGCGGCACGGATGCCGCCGCGCTCCACAGCGCGGTCGAAGCCGACCCGCTCCAGGACCCTGTCGACCGCGGTACGCAGCACGCGGGCCACCAGCCAGCCCACCACGATGATCGCGACGAACGCGAGCGCCTTGGGCAGGAAGAGCAACACCGCTCGGAGCATGTCGCTCAGCGGGCCACCCACATCGACGTGAGCCACTGCCAGTGTGTCGGACATGGACGTACCTCCAACCGAGTCAACTTCAGGTACCGGGCTACCCCCCGGCGCTCATGGTGAAACGGCCGGCGGTTGCCTACTCGGCCTACCCGGCCGCGGCGAGCTCGGCTCGGGCGGCGTCGATCCAGCGCAGGATCCCTCGGGCATTGCTCCCCTCGGCTTCGGCGGCCGCCTCGGCCAGCAGCGTCGCGGCCCGCTCGGGCTCGCCGGACCGCGCCGACAGCTCGGCGAGGGCGAGCAGCGCGGCCGCGACGCCGGGCCGGAACCCCACCTCCCGGCGCAGCCGCAGCGACTCCTCCAGCTGCTCACGGGCGATGTCGAGGTGGCCCTGCTCCATCGCGTGGAAACCCAGATGCCGCACGGCATAGGAGGTGGTCAGCGGGTCGCCCGCCTCCTGCGCGAGCGTGTACGAGCGTTGCAACGCCGGCAGCGCGGCGTCGCCGTCGCCCCGTACCACCTGGTGGAACGTCCCTACCCAGAAGCACGCCTCGGCTTCGCCGCGCACCTCGCCGAGCCGCTGGTAGAGCTCGACGGCGCGCTCGAAGAGGGCGAGCTCGCACGGATCCTCTTTACGGTCCGCGAGAAACCTGGCGTGCAGGATCCGACCGCGCGCCAGCGCGAGGTCTGCTTCGACCGAGTCCAGCTCGTCTTCCGCGGCGGCCAGAGCCTCGGCGTCCCCGCCGAAGACTGCCTGCTCGTAGCGTTCCGTCGCGCGGTCCAGCCGGTCATCCCCCATGCCGGCCAGCCTACCGATCGCTTCGCGCTGGTGGTCGTACCGGGCGTACCGTCAAGATACGGCGGGCGCTGGGCAGAGTCTGCGCGCACCGCCGCCGGGCCTCTCTACTCCGGGAAGGCACTCGATGCGCCGCATCGTCGTCGATCCGCGGTTCGCTGCCACGCTGCGGCGGCTGCGCGCAGAGAGCGGGCTGTCGTTGCGCGACCTGGCGAGGCGCAGCGTGCACGGCAAGAGTTACCTGCACGAGCTGGAGACCGGGGCTAAGCAGCCGTCAGTGCAGGTTGCACAGCGGCTTGACGCCGCTCTGCGGGCTGGCGGGGAGCTAGCCGGTCTGGTCCGCGTAGCGCCCAGAAGCGGGACCCGGCGGTGTTTCGAGCGCCGCCAGTGTCCTGCCGGCGCGGGTACCCCGTTCCGGCCGCCGCATCGAGGTGACCGCCGTTCCCACCCTGGTCCGCAACCCGGAGTTGGCAGGCGTCGCCCCTTTTCCGCAGCGGTTTAACCCAAGGCCCGGCCCGTGCAGGCACTGCGGCCGGCCGGTCGCCTACGACCCGCAGGGCAAGCCGATCCACACGAGCCGGGAGTACTCCTGCCGCGACCCGTGGGGCGTGCTAACCGAAACCCACGCCGAGCCGTCGCCCGTGCCACATCAACTTGATCGATAGCTGCTTATGTTCGACGGGCGGTCCAACGGCAGGCTGAGTGTCTGAGGTCCTTGGCCGGTTGGACATGCCGGCGCTGCGCAGCTGATGTGTACGATGCCCCGGTGCGCGAGACCGAGATTGACGGTGTTCCGGTGTTCTGGCAGGAGGCACCCGGTCCGCTCACTGCCGGCCTGGTCTTCGGGTGCGGCACGCGGGACGAGACGTTCATGACAATTGGGGTGACTCATCTGGTCGAGCACCTGGTGATGAGCACCTTGCCTCGGGTTCATCACGATCACGACGCCACGGTGGACCTGTCGGTAACTGAGTTCGTTGCGACAGGACGGCCAGAGCAGGTGGTCGCGTTCCTGCGGGCGGTGTGCGAGGGCATCTCGGCGATCCCTATTCACCGGCTGGCGCAGGAGGCGGGCGTTCTTGAAGCCGAAGGTGGCTTCGCCGTTCATCCAACCGGCGCGGCGTTGCTGACACGTCGATACGGGGCCCGTGACGTCGGGCTTGAGGTCTATGCGGGTCCCGGCTATCAACAGCTTCCGGCCGATGCGGTTCTCGCCCACGCGGCGAAGTTCTTCGTGGCCGGCAACGCGGCGCTATGGCTGACCGGCCAGCCGCCGGAAGGGCTGCGGTTGCCCCTGCCGCACGGGCAACGGGGGCGCCGCATTGAGCCAGCCGAGATCGCCCGAGACGGGCCGCGATGGTCCGAGGAGGTGGTACCGGCGTCGGGCGTTCTCCTCTCTGGCGCCCGGGACCCGGCTTGGAACATCGGCATGGCGGTCCTTGGCGAGCGACTTCTAGCCGACGCGCGTCATCAGCGCGGCCTGAGCTACGAGGTATTCGGCGACGTGATCCAGATCGGTCCGATGTCGAGGCAATACCTGCTCGGCGCCGACGCTCGGCAGGGCCAGGACGGCGTCGTGGCCGAGATTCTCTGGGAGCAGCTGCGCCGCCTGGCGGCCGAGGGACCAACCGACGAGGAGCTCGCCCACGAGAAGGCCGGTTTTAGCGAGAGTTACAGCGATCCGCGCTGGGCCGCCGAAGAGGCTGCGGGTCAGGCGAGGGCCGCTTTGTTTGACCTCCCGAGCAGCGACCCCGAGTCCAGGTTGAGCGAGATTGCGAACGTCACTCGCGGGGACGTCGCCCGTTGTTTCGTCCAAGCACTTCCGACGGCCCTCATCGCGGTACCCGAGGGCGTGTCTGTGAGTCTTCAAGGCGTCGGCATTGGCGGGTGCCCGCGCACGAAGGAAGCCCCATCCGGGCAGATGTTCCGCATGAAGACACTGGTGCGGCTCCTCACCCGCCAATGGCGAGCGCCCGACCTCTACCTCACCGGAACCGGTCTGGCCCGGCGGGATCCCGACGGCGACGTTCATGAAACCAGATTCGACGACGTGATCGGCGTCGAAGTCGACGGAGACAATCGAATCGTCTTCGCCGCCAACGGCTGCATTTTTCCAGTCGTGCCGGACGCCTACCGCGGGGGCGAGGCGTTAGCCGACGTCATCGACAGCGCGGTACCGGCAACTCTGCGCTACTCGCCCGACGGGCAGGTGAAAGCGAAGGCGTCATCCATCGACACGATCGCTCGGCTCGGCCGCGGCCGCCCCGTGTGGTACCGGCTGCTCAACGGCGTCGGTGCGGTGCTGTTCGCCCTCTCGACAGCGGTGCTCTACATCAACTGGCGGCACGGAACCGTCGAGCTCTGGTGGGTCATCGTCGGAGTCGCCGTTACCCTCTGGTGCGCCTGGGACGCACGACCAGCGCGGCGTCGAAACATCCGGACGCGGAACCTGACAGACGATCGTCCACCCACGCCCTAGATCTGCGCGTCGGCTCGCTTGATGCCCGTGGAGAGCGCTGGATGCCCCGGTCAGGCACGGCGGAAGAGTGGCGGTGGCCCGGCCGCAGGGCTGGGAGTCTGTCGGCCGGGCTCGCCGGGGGGATCAGAAGATGGTCACGCTGTATGTGTTGGCCGCTTCGCGAACGGGCTGGAAGAAGGTTGTGCCACCGCTCGTGCAGTCGCCGCTGCCGCCGGAGGTGAGGCCGAGCCCCTTGGTGCCGTCGTAGAGCGGGCCGCCGGAGTCGCCGGGCTCGGCGCACACATTGGTCTGGATCAAGCCACTCACGACGCCGCCGGGATGACCGACGTACCGGACCGTGACGTTGAGCGCGGTCACGGTTCCGGTGTGGATACCGGTGGTCGACCCGTCGCGCGTCACCGACTCCCCAACGAAGGCGTCCGCCACGCTGAACCCGCCGGGGTGGGACAGCGAGGTGTTGTCGTAGCGGACCAGCGCGTAGTCATTGCCCGGGAAGCTGTAGTTGACGGTCGGGCCGATGAGCGTGGTGTGGCTCGCGTTGGTGTACCAGGTGCTGGCCAGCTTTCCGCAGTGCCCGGCGGTGAGGAAGTAGTACGTGCTGCCGCTGACCACGTTGAAGCCGAGCGAGCAACGGTACCTGCCGCCGTAGATGGCGTCACCGGCGGACAGCAGCGGGGTGAAGACGCCGGTCGCGCGCTGGACCCGGAGGGCACCGGCGTTGCCGCCGGCAGCCTGCCTGACCGTCGCGATCTCGGCGCCGGAGACGGTGCTGTCGGCTGTGATGACAACCCGGTGCGCTGTGGCGTCGACGTACCAGGCGATGCCGGCGACGCCCGACCGCTCGACCCCGTTGCTCACGACGGAGAGCTGACTGGCGCTGTACGCCTGAGGCGATGCCACCGCGCTGGTCGGCAGGGCTAAGATCGCGACGGCGATCGCACCAACGGTAACAGTGAGCAGCCGAGCGACTCGGCTGCCGGGATGGGGGGACTTGATCCTCACTGTCTCCTCCTTGGGAGTCGATAGGATCATGGGGGAGCCCCGTGCGTTGCGCCCAGAAGACGGATCGTTGGGTAGTTGATCTCGTATTTCTGAACGGGGGTTAAGTCAGTATCAGCGTCGGTGAATACGCCCGCAAGGGCACGAGGATCCGCTGGAACGCCTCGGAGTGGATCTACTCCGAGCGTCGAACCCCACCCAGTGGGTTAACGACTGCTAGAGGTTCCGTGCCCCGCCCACCAGCCACGGACTGCCCGCTGACCGACCACTCATGATCATTTCCAGCGGAAGTGGACGAACAGGCGTCCGAAGTTCTTGGAGTCCTTCTCGACCCGGTGGTACAGCGCCTTGACCTCCTTCTGGTCGAGGAACCGCAGCACCCGCTTCTTGAGCTGACCCGAGCCCTTACCCGGGATGATCTCGACAAGCTCGACCCGCTTCGCGACGGCCTCGTTGATGATCGACTGGAGCGCGCGGTCGATGTCCTGGCCCCGGTTGTAGATCTCGTGCAGGTCGAGCTTGAGCTTCATACGGCCAACCTAACGACGTCAGGCGATACCGCACATCGCCGTGCGCAGCTGCTCGGGGAGCTCGGCCACCTCGTGCACCGGCCGGGCTTCGGCCAGGCGACCCGCACCGTCCCCGCCGTCGCCGAGCACTTCCCGCGCCTGCGACGCCGGGAGCGCGTTGAACCATCGCAGCGCCAGCGCTTCCCGGTCCTCGGCTGCCAGCTGACCGAACAGGCGTAGCCGTGCCATCCCGCCGTCGGGGTACACATCGAGCCGCACGAGGCCGGTGCGCGGCGCACCACCGGGTACGAGCAGCCGGTGCCGCGTGTCCGGCTGCAACCTGGTACGCGGCAGGATCTCGAGCCCGGCGGCCGGATTGTCCACACCGGACAGTGCTGCCGCACCGGGGGCGTTGCCCTTGAAGTGGCTGGTGTCCAGCTCGACCAGGCGGATCCGGCCCGGTGCTGCGAGGCGGACCAGTACCCAGTCGTTGCCGTCGTCGCGCCGGCGCGCGGTCTCCCAACCCTCGCCCATCGTGCGGGCGGGTCCGGGCAGCAGCAGGTTGTTCGGGGCGGAGTAGAACATGTTGCTGCACTCGACGGCCAACCCGCCGTGTTCGGTCGCGGCCAGGTCGACCAGGCCAGCCGGGACGAGCCGGGGATCGGGAACCGGCTCGCCATGCACCCGAAGGCGGGCCACACCGCCGTCCGGATAGATCGACAGTCGTACATGGGTGTACCGCTCGGGAGCGTCCACCGGGAACTCGTTGCGGTGGTCGCCGGTGAGCGGGCTCTGCGGTACCAGCGTCGACCACTCGGCGCGGGCCAGCTCGTCGGGTGACGGGTACCCCTCGACACCGCACGCCTCCACGGAGGCGTAGGGCGGGTAGTTGCCGGTGAAGAACGAGGTGTCCACCACAACCCGGCGCACGATGCCTGGCACACCCAGCCGGACGATGGCGAAGTCGTTGCCTGGCTCCCGGCGCCGCCGGGTCTCCCAGCCGTCGTACACCTGCCCCTTGGCACCGAAGGTCTGTGGCCGGAACGTCGGCGGCTCCGGCGTCACCAGGTTGTCCCGCTCGGCGAAGAACTCGTCGTTGGCGGCGACCACACCGCCGCCAAGCAGCCGGGAAGCCAGGTCGGGCAAGGGTTTCACGCCTCTCCTCTCGACAGCAGCCGGCCGCGCGGCCGTAGGTCCACCGGCTCGCCGCGCAGCCAGGTCGTCCGCACCACGCCGGTCAGCTGAGCGCCGGCATACGGCGTGACGGGATGGCGGTGGTACAGCCGATCCGGGTCCACCACGAACGGCTCGTCGGGCGCGAAGGCGACGAGATCGGCGTCGTACCCGACGGCGATGCGGCCCTTGCGCCGGAGCCCAGTGAGCCGTGCCGGCCCGTCGGCCATCCAACCGACCACATTGGACAGTGCGTGACCGCGCCGCCGGGCGTGCGTCCACACGACCGACAGCCCGAGCTGCAACGAGGCGATGCCGCCCCAGGCCGCCCCGAAGTCGCCCGTGTCGAAGCGCTTCAAGGCTGGCGGGCAGGGCGAGTGGTCGGAGACGACGCAGTCGAGCACACCCGAAGCCAGGCCCTGCCACAGCAGCTCCCGGTTCGCCGCGTCGCGGATCGGTGGGCAGCACTTGAACTGCGTACCGCCCTCCGGCACGTCCTCGGCGGCCAGCGCCAGGTAGTGCGGGCAGGTTTCGGCGCTCACCCGTACGCCATCGCGGCGGGCGGCGGCGATCAGCGGCAGCGCGGACGCCGACGACAGGTGGAGGATGTGCACCCGGGCACCGGTCCGGCGGGCCACCCCAACCACGATCGCGATCGCGCTGTTCTCCGCCGCGGGCGGCCGCGTGGCGAGGAAGCCCGGATAGCGCCGTTCCGGCGGGCAACGGCGGACCAGCGACGGGTCTTCCGCGTGCACCACCAGCAGCCCGTCCATCGCCGCCACTGCGCGCGCCGCCGCGACGAGGCCGCCCGCGTCCAGGGGCGGGAACTCCGGGACCCCGGAGTCGACCAGGAAGCACTTGAAGCCGAAGACGCCGGCCCGGTGCAGCGGCGGCAGCTCGTCGACGTTGCCCGGCACGGCTCCGCCCCAGAACCCGACGTCGACGAACGGATCTCGACAGGCGGTGCGCTTGGCCTCCAACGCGGCCACGTCGACGGTCGGTGGGATGGAGTTGAGCGGCATGTCGATGATCGTCGTTACCCCGCCGGCCGCCGCCGCCCGGGTGGCGCTCGCGAACCCCTCCCACTCGGTGCGCCCGGGTTCGTTGACGTGTACGTGCGTGTCGACCAGCCCAGGCAGCAGGACCGCGTCGCCGAGCTCGTGACCGGAGGCGGCCGAGTAGGGCTCGATCGCGGCGATCCGGCCGTCGACGACGCGAACAGCCGCCGGCCGCTCGCCATCGGGGAGCACCACCCGACGAGCCCGCAACACGAGGCTCATCGCAGCCGCTCCAACACCGCGCGGTCGAGGCCGCCGACCTCTGCGCCGTCCAGCGCTCCGCAGTCCAGGCCGCGCAGCAGGAACCCGGCCAGCGCCCGCGCGGTCGCGGGCTCCTCGAGCACTCCACTATCCATTCTGGACAGGTACGCCGACAGCCGGGCAGCCGCCGCGGGCAGGCCCTCGCGGAAGAACCGGTAGGTGGCGGCGTACCGGGTGGGTAGCTGCGCCGGGTGCAGATCCCAGCCCTGGTAGTACGCCCGCTCCAGGGACCGCCGCACCAGGCGGGCGTGCAGCCGCCACGCCACGCGTACCGACCCGCGATCGCCGACCGGGAGGACGTTGGTCGACCCGTCCGACAGGCGTACGCCGGTGCCAGCGGCGGCCGCCTGCATGACCGCCTTGGCGTGGTCGGCCACCGGGTGGTCCATCGCCTGATGGCTCGCGGCGACCCCGCACGCGGCGCTGTAGTCGTACGTGCCGTAGTGCAGCCCGACGCAACGGCCGCCGGCCGCGTGGATCATCCGCGCCACGGCGGCGGTGCCGTCCGCGGCGAGGACCGCCCGGGGCAGCTCGACCTGCAGCTCGAACCGTAGCCGGCCGGCGGGTAGCCCGTACGCCCGCTCAAGGCTTTCGCAGACCGTGACCATCGCCGAGACCTGTTCGGCCATGCTGACCTTTGGCAGGGTGACCACGAACCGCTCCGGCAGCGACCGCACCGCGGTGAGGAAGACATCGAGCGTACGCACACCGCGTCGCCTGGTCTCCGCCTCCAGGCTCTTGACGCGCACCCCGACAAACGGCGCGCCACAGCCCTCGGCGAGCGAACGTCCGGCCGCGCGTGCCGTCCGGTCCTCCTCGTCGTCGTCGCGTACGCCGTACCCGTCCTCGAAGTCGATGCGCAGGTCCTCCACGGGCTCGCGGCCGAGCTTGTCCACCACGCGCGCCTCGACGCCCGGGTCGAGCGCGATGACCGTCGACAGTGGACCGTGCCGCCGCAGCGTCGCGAGCGCCTGCTCGCCGTAGTCGGACACGGCTTCGGCGTGGAACCGGTCCGCGGGGACGTAGAGCGTGTGCACCGGCTGACGGGTGCCGGGATCGCCCGGGTACCGGCTGCGTAGCGCCCCGTCCACCGGCGCGAGCCGGCGGTCGAGCTCGGCGTAGACGTCCTCGGCGAGGCGGGTCATCGGCTCAGGTGAGCAGGAGCACCGCGTACGCCGCGAGCCAGTGCTCGACCATGTAGTCGCTGCCGGTGGCCTCTTCCAGCGAAGCCCCGGTGTGCCGCTGCACCGCGTCGCGCATCAGCGGGATGCGCGGGTCGTCAGCCGGCAGCGTCTCGGCGAGCCTGCGCCAGCACCATGCCCGGCTGAGGTTCAACCCGTGCAGGTGCGCGATCTGCCCGTCGGTCGGATCGCTCACCTCGACCGGGGTGAACAGCGCAGCAGGCTTGCCCTCGATAACGCCGGGCAGGAAGCGGTCCAGCCAGGTCGCGAAGTCGCCCGCGTCGAGCAGCCCCGACATGAGCTCCGCCTCGGTCAGCGCGGGGGAGAGGAAGTCGGCCCCCGACGGCTCGTAGCCGCCGGGATAGTCGCGGTCGGCGGCGAACCAGCGGTCAGCCGCCTCGGCGATGGCGGCCAGGAGCCCGGGGGCGAAGCCGCGCGCGTAGCCGAGCGAGCGCGAAAACGCGAACGCGGAGTTGGGGTGCATCCCGTGCCGCACCGGGTACGCCACCTTGGGCAGCCACTCGACGAAGCCCGCCGCCACGGTCTCGGCGAGCGGGCGCATCGCCGCGCCCCACCGCCTCGCGTCGGGGTCGTCCCAGGTCGCGAGCTCGTGCGCCAGGGTGAGCGCCCAGCCGTACCCGTATGGCCGTTCCCATCCCGGGTTCTCGGCGAGGTAGGCCGCCTCGGTGACGAGCGCGCCGGCGGTGAGATGCGCGTCAAGGCCGGCCCGCACCTCGGCCTCGGGCAGCGCGTGCGGGGCCGTCCGCAGCAGCCGTACGAGCATCCAGTGCATCTCCACGCAGGAGTGCCAGTCGAACGAGCCATAGAACGCCGGGTGGATCTCGCGTGGCAGTGGCCGGTCGTCGGGGCCGTTCATGGTGTGCCGCAGCGCGTTCGGGTACTCCCGCGTAATGTTGGCCAAGCCAACGGCCGCCCAGTCGGCGGCCCGCTTCTCGACAAGCGTGTGCACGCCTCAGCTCATCCTCTCCAGCAACCAGGCGAGCGCGAGCGGGTACCGGTACTCGATGAACGCGTGCGTGGCGTCGAACAGCTCGAAGTGCACCCGCTCGTCCGTGACGCCCGCCTCGGCCACGGCACGCCGGAACGCGGCCGAGCCGAGGTCGAGGAAGTACTCGTCGCGGGTACCCGCGTCGATCCAGATGGCGCGCATCGAGCGCAGCGCCTCCGCATAGCGCTCCTCGGCGGCCATGTGGACCGGGTCCCACGCGAGCCATCGCGCCCACACCTCGGGGATCAGGCGGCCGGTGTCGTCGAACGGCAGGAGCACCGTGCCGTCCGGTTCCGCCGAGTAGGCAGCCGCATAGGCGTAGATCTCGATGAGCGGCGCGTCGGACTCCTTGGTACCGAAGACCCGGCCCGGCAGGTCGGCGAAGAACCGCTCGTACGAGCCGTCGTAGCTGTCCCGCAGGAAGCGCACGACCTTGCCGAACATCGGCGGAGCCACGATCTCGAACAGCGAGTCGCCGGCGTGGGTGGCGAAGCCGCCGAACACATCCGGCCGCAGCATCGCGTTGACCATCGCGCCGTACCCGCCGCTGGACTTGCCAGCGATCGCGCGCCGGTCGCGTGAGGCGACCGTGCGGTACCGGGCGTCGACGAAGCCCACGACCTCCTCGCAGAGGTACGAGTGGTAGGCGCCGGTGGCTGGCGAGTCGAGGAACTGGCTGCCGCCGAGCGAGGTCCACGCGTCGACGTACACCACGATCGCCGGTGGCGCCTCGCCCCGGGCGAACATGGCGTCGGCCAGCTCGGGAAACGGTTGCCGGAAGGCGGTGCGGTTGCTCCACATGGCGATGTGGCCGGTGAACCCCTGGATGACGTAGATACTCGGGTAACGCCGTTCCGGCTCGTCGTCGTAGCCGGGCGGCACGTATATCCATAGTGGACGCTCGTACGGATCGCCGCGCGGGTTGCCCTTCAGGAGCTCGCTGACGATCACCTGTTCGTCCAGCCGGCCGGCGAGGTCGGCCCTCCATGGCAGCACGCGTACCTCCTGATCTAGAGCACGGCGAGCCCGAGCAGCCAGCTGAAGCCGATGGCCAACGCCGCTGCCAGCTCGATCAACATGGACAGGCCGGCCGCCTTGAGCGCCCCCTTGGTAGAGGGCCAGGCCCGCCGGGCGCTACCCAGCCGCGCGGTCTCGGCGAGCCAGATGCCGAGGATGAAGCCCACCACGAGCCCCACGACCGGGATGACGAAGAAGCCCACCAACCCGAGGAGCCCGCCGGCCAGCAGGGTCCGGTTCGGCACGCCGGTGCGTTTGAGGTTGCGCCCCGGCCAGGCGTACTTGGCGAGCGTGCCGACCCCCGCGATGACCGTGGCGATCGCGAGGACGGCCCACTTGCCCCAGCCCGCGTCGGCGAAGATCGCCCAGACCAGCACGCCGGCCCAGCATAAGAGCAGCCCCGGCAGCAATGGGACGATCACGCCAAGGATGCCGAGGACGATGGCGATCCCGCACAGCAGCGTCACCGTGGCGTCAGCGTCGGTCAGGTCCACTGGCCCAACCTAGTCGATCGGCCCGGCCGCGGGCAGCGCCAGGATGTGCTCGGGCCGCACCGGCACTCGGCTGAGCGGGCGGCCCGTGGCGGCCCGGATGGCGGCCACGATCGCCGGGGTGGACGAGATGGTCGGCGGCTCGCCGACGCCCCGCAGGCCGTACGGCGAATGCGGGTCGGCTAGCTCCAGCACGTCCAGCCGCATCGGCGGCATGTCGAGGATCGTCGGGATCAGGTAGTCGGTGAACGACGGGTTGCGAACCACCCCGTCGACCACCTGGATCTCCTCCATCACTGCGAGCCCCAGCCCCTGTGCGGTACCGCCGTGGATCTGCCCCTCGACCGCCTGCGGGTTGACCGCCTTGCCAACGTCCTGCGCGGTCACGATCTCGACGACCTTCACCAGGCCCAGCTCGGTGTCTACGTCGACGGTGGCGCGGTGCGCCGCGAACGCGTACTGCACGTGCGCGTCGCCCTGTCCGGTCAACGGATCGAGTGGGTACGTCGGCAGGTGCCGCCACTCGACCGTCTTCTCGATCACGTCGTCACCGAGCACCTCGGCGAGGGGAGCGTCGACACCGTCCATATAGGACCGTAGGGTCCCGTCGACGAGCCGCAGATCGGCGGGGCGCCGGCCCAGGCGCGCTCCGGCGAGGCGGAACACCTCCTCGCGTACCGCTTCGCAGGCCGCCCTCACCGCGCCGCCGGTCATGTAGGTCTGCCGCGAGGCCGAGGACGACCCGGCGCTGCCTACTGTCGTGTCGGCGGTCGCGATCGTCACCCGTTCCACACCCAGCTCGGTACGCGCGATCTGCGCCTGTACGGTCACCAACCCCTGGCCCACCTCGCAGGCGGCCGTGTGCACCAGGACGGTCGGCTCGCCACCGATGATCTCCAGGCGGACGCGGGCCGTGGCGTAGTCGTCGAAGCCCTCGGAGAAGCAGACGTTCTTGATGCCGATCCCGTACCCGATCCCGCGGACGACACCCTCACCGTGCGTGGTGTTGGAGACCCCGCCGGGCAGGTGCCGCAGGTCGGCGTCGCGCCCAGGCGGCGAGGGTGGCGGCGACGGTGGCGCGGCCGCCACCCGGCGCAGCAGCTCCTCCACGGGTGCCGGCCCGTCGGCCCGCTGCCCGGTCGGCATCGTGTCGCCGGTCCGCAAGGCGTTGCGGATGCGTACCTCCACCGGGTCGATGCCGAGCGCCGCCGCCAGCTTGTCCATCTGGGACTCGTAACCGAAGCACGCCTGTACGGCGCCGAAGCCGCGCATCGCCCCGCACGGCGGGTTGTTCGTGTAGGCCGCGTACCCGTCCATCGCCACGTTCGGCACGTCGTACGGGCCGACGCCCAGCGTCGCCGCGTTGGCGCACACAGCCGACGACGTCGAGGCGTACGCTCCGCCGTCGAGCACGATCCGGGCTCGGACGTACATGAGCCGGCCGTCGTTGGTGGCGCCGTGCTCGTACCGCAGCTTCGCCGGATGCCGGTGTACGTGGCCGAAAAACGACTCCTCCCGCGAGTACACCATCTTCACCGGCCGCCCGGTGTGCAGCGCCAGCATGCAGGCGTGGATCTGCATGGACATGTCCTCGCGGGCGCCGAACGCCCCACCGACGCCGGCCAGGGTCAGCCGGACCCGATCCGGCGGCAGCCCGAGGCTCGCCGCCACCTGCTTGCGGTCGACGTGCAGCCACTGCGTGGCGATGTAGAGGTCGACGCCGCCGTCCTCAGCCGGCACGGCGAGCCCGGACTCGGGGCCCAGGAACGCCTGGTCCTGCATGCCGACCTCGTACTCTCCCGTGACGACCACGTCGGCGACCGCGTCGTCCGGTGACCCCTTGCGGATCCGCACGTGGCGGACCACGTTTCCGCCCGGGTGCACGCGATCGGCGTCGGCCTCCAGCGCCCGTTCGGCGTCGACAACCGGCACGAGCACCTCGTAGTCGACCGCGATGCGAGCCACCGCGCGCCGAGCCGTCTCCGGATGGTCGGCCGCGACGATGGCCACTGGCTCGCCTTGGTAGCGAACCTCGTCAATGGCGAGCACCGGCTGGTCCTGGTGCTCCAGACCGAACAGCTTCGCCCCGGGTACGTCCTCATGGGTCAGCACGGCGTAGACGCCGGGCAGCGCCAGTGCCGCGCCGAGGTCGATGCCCCGGATCCGAGCCCTGGGATGGTGGCCTCGCAACGTGGCGCCCCACAACATGTTCTCGGCCCACAGGTCCGAGGAGAACGCGAACTCGCCGCGTACCTTCAACCCGCCGTCGGGCCGTTTCGGGCTCTCGCCGACGCCTCCGGCGACCCGGCTGGCCACCCCATACGGAGTCACGGTCATCGGCGTCCCTTTCCCAACCGGCCGTACGCGATGCCGGCCCGGCGCAGCAGCGCCTGCTCGTCGGCGGTCTGCAGCGCGCCGTGCTCGACCACGGGTACGCCACCGACCAGCAGCAGGGCCAGCGGTGGCGGCGGTCCGAACACCAGCGCGGCCACCGGGTCGGCGATGCCGGCGTTGCCCAGCCCGTCCAGGCGCCACAGCGCGACGTCGGCCAGCTTGCCCGGCTCCAGCGAGCCAAGCTCGGCTTCCCGGCCGAGGCAATGTGCCCCGCCGATGGTCCCGAGGGCGAGGGCCTCGCGAGCCGTCAGGGCCGCAGGCCCGCCGGCGATCCGCGCCATCAGCACGGCCTGCCGGAGCTCGGCGACGAGCTGGCCGGCCTCGTTCGAGGCGGCGCCGTCGACCCCGAGGCCGACCAGCGCGCCGGCCTGCAGCAACGAAGCGACGGGTGCGATCCCCGCACCCAGCCGGGCGTTGGAGCTCGGGCAGTGCGCGACGCCGGTCCCGGTGGCGGCGAGCCGCGCGACGCCCGGGTCTCCTAAGTGGACACCGTGCGCCAGCCACACGTCCGCGCCCAGCCAGCCGAGGCGTTCGGCGTACTCGACCGGCGTGCACCGGTGCTTCTCGGCGCAGTACGCCGACTCCTCGGCGGTCTCGGCGAGGTGGGTGTGCAGCCGGACACCCTTGCGGCGAGCTAGCGCCGCCGCCTCGGCCATCAGCTTCGGGGTGACCGAGAACGGCGAGCACGGCGCCACCGCGATCTGCACCATTGCCGAAGGCGCCGGGTCGTGCCACCGGTCGATCGCCTCCTCGGTGGCCGCCAGCGCCGCGTCAGTCTCCTCGACCAGCTCGTCCGGGGGCAGCCCGCCGGCCGAGACGCCGAGGTCCATCGAGCCGCGGCTCGGATGGAACCGCAGGCCGATCTCGCGCGCCGCCGCGATCGAGGCGCCGAGCAGATCACCGGAGCCGCGCGGGAACACGTAGTGGTGGTCGGTGGTCGTCGTGCAGCCCGACAGCGCAAGCCACGCCAAGCCAACGCCGGTGGCGGCGGCCACCACCTCCTCGTCGATGCCGGCCCACACGGGGTACAGCTCGGTGAGCCAGCCGAACAGGTCGCACTGCTGCGCCAGTCCCCGGGTCGCCCACTGGTACAGGTGATGGTGCGTGTTGACCAGTCCCGGCGTGGCCAGGCAACCGGCGCCGTCGACCAACCGCACCTCGGTGCCGCTGGCAGCTGATGCGCCGGGCCCCACCGCGACGATCCGGTCGCCGTCGATCACGAGGTGGCCCGGGTCGTACTCCGTGGCCGCCGCGTCCATCGTCGCCACGGCGCAGCCCTCGATCACGATGCTCATGTGGCCGTCCTCCGGGCCGCCGTAGCCGCCCTCTGGGCCGCGGCCAGCCGGACTGCGTCGAGGATCTTCTCGTACCCGGTGCAGCGGCACAGGTTTCCGGCTAACGCCTCACGGATGTCGGCGTCGTCGGGTTGCGGGTCGCGGCCCAGCAGGTCGTGCGCCGCGACGACAAGACCCGGCGTGCAGAAGCCACACTGCACCGCCCCCGCGTCGACGAACGCCTGCTGGATCGGGTCGAGCTCGTCATCGCGCGTGAGCCCCTCGACGGTGACGATGTCGCGGCCGTCAGCCTGCCCGGCGGCCACCAGGCACGCGCACACCGGCAACCCGTCGAGGTACACCGTGCACGAGCCGCATTCGCCTTGCTCGCAGGCGTTCTTCGAGCCCGGCAGGCCGAGCCGCTCGCGCAGCACGTACAGCAGGCTCTCCCCGGCCCACACGTCGTCGACGAGACGCCGCTCGCCGTTCACCGAACAGGTCAGGCGCATCGCAGGTACTCCTCCCAGGCCCAGCGCAGCGTCCGGCGGGCCAGCACGGACAGCGCGTGGCGCCGGTAGTCCGCGGTGCCCCGGACGTCGTCGATCGGGCTGGCCGCCGCGGCGACCAGCTCGCCGAACCGCGCGACGAGCGCGTCGGCCAGCGGACCGGGGCTATCCCACGGCAGCTCCGCGCCGAGGAGCGCTTCCGCCTCGGTTGCGCGGCGCGGCGTGGGCGCGGCGGACCCGATCCCGGTGCCCACCCTCCGGGACGTGGGGTGCAGGGCGAGCGCGAACGAGCAGACCGCGATCACCATGGCGTTGCGGGTGCCGACCTTGGCGAACTGCTCCGGCCCGCCGGCCGGCGGCACCAGGACCGCGGCGATCAGCTCGTCGGGCTCCAGCGCGCTGCGCTTGACGCCGGTGAAGAACTCGTTGACGGGTACCAGCCGGGTACCCCGCACCGAGGCCAGCTCGACGACCGCGTCACCGGCGAGCAGCGGCGGATGCGCGTCACCCGCCGGGGAAGCCGAGCCCAGGTTGCCACCGACCGTGCCCCGGTTGCGGATCTGCGGCGAGCCGACCGTCCGCGACGCCATCGCCAGCCCCGGCAGCCGATCGCCCAGCTCCTCGATGACCCGCCGGTACGTGACACCGGCGCCCAAACGGATCACGCCGTTGTCCGGGGCCCACGAGGCGAGGTCCGGCACCCGGGTCAGGTCGAGCAGGGCGGGCGGCCGCCGCCGGTCAAAGTTGATCTCGACCATGACGTCGGTGCCGCCGGCGATCGGTAGCGCGTCCGGGTGCTCCGCCTTGGCAGCGAGCGCCTCGGCCCAGCCGGTCGGGCTCAGGAAGTCCATCAGAGCCTCACCACCATGCCAGCCCCGCCGGCGGGGCGTCGTCGCGCTGCACCGTCCCCTCGATCAGACCGTACGGCCGATCGGCCGCCAGGAACACCTCTCCCTCGTTCGCAACTCCGAACGCGGTGAGGTCGACGAGGAAGTGGTGTTTGTTCGGCAGCGACAGCCGGATCTCGGCGACCTCCTCGTGCTCGGCCAGCACCCGCCGGCCCATCTCGAAGAGCGTCTGCTGCAACGACCTGCTGTACGTCTCAACGAACGCCGACACGAGCGAGCCGCGAACGTCCACATAGGACTTCGACCAGCCCACGTCGAGCCCGGCGTACCGCCACCGAGCGGTCACCGCCGTGGCGAGGATCCGGTCGGCTGTCTCCGGCAGGGTGGTGAAGCGATCCTTGACGTACCCGCGGAACTCCGACCCGGTCGAGTTGAGCAGCATGAGTCCGGTCAGGCCGCAGACCACCCAGGAGCGCTCGGCATCGGCGGTCACCACAGCCGTGCGGGTCTCCCCGGAACCGCGCTCGAACGAGTGCGGGCCGATCCGCTCCCAGGAATGCTCCTCGATCGAGACCCGTGCCCGGTGGATCGCCGGCTGGCTGTCCACGAAATGGCGCGCCAGCCGCAGCCCGAGCTCCTCGATCTGCCCGATGCCGTGGGCGGCCGCGAACGCGTACACCGTGTTCTTCTGCGAGTCGGTGGGCAGCACGCCGGCGTTGTCGCCGGTGAGGTGGGTGCCGGCGAGGTCGCCGGCCAGCGCCACGCTGACGGTGAGGTCGCGCAGGTCGTGGCTTGGTCCGGCGCGGTCAACCCGGACCAGGCGGATCTCCGCCTTGCCGTACTGGTTGGGTCCGAGCTCGATCGCCATCGGCTAGCTCCCACGGTAGGTCGTGTACGAGAACGGGCTCAACAACAGCGGTACATGCAGATGCCGGCCCGGCTCGGTCACCTCGAAGCAGACTGCGACCTCGGGGAAGAACGCCGGCACGCCACGCGCCGCGAAGTACGCGGCCGTGTCGAACACCAGCCGGTACCCGCCCGCCGCCCAGTCCGACTCCGCCACCCAGTCGCGCAGCCGCCCGTCGGCGTCGGTCGTGCCGCGGGCGACGGTGGCACCGGCTCGCTCCAGGCGGACCCGGAGGCCGGCGGCGGGCTCGCCGCGCGTCGTGTCGAGCACATGCGTGGACAAGGTCATTGGGGAGACACCAGCCGTTCCAGGCGCAGCCGGGTGATCGCTCGCAGCTCGTCGCGGACCACCGACCGCTCGGTCTCCTCGTCGTTGCCGAGCCGGGCGTCCAGGGCGGCGAGCATCTCCTCACCGGTCCGCCCGCTCGCGCGGATCAGGAAGACGTGGCCGAAGCGTTGTTCGTACTCCCGGTTGGCGGTCTCAAGCGCGGCGCGCTCGCGGTCGGCGACGCCCGCCTGCTCCCGCGCTGAGGCGCCCTCGGTGCGTTCCCCGATGCGGGGGTGGGCGGCCAGCGCCTGCGTGATGTCCGTCCACGTCAGCGCGGCGAACACGCCGTCGGCCGCCGCGAGCAGCTCCACCGCGCCGGAGTACGGCCTACCGCCGGCCACCGCCCGCGTCCACGCCGGGCTGGCGCAGCACCCACCGAGCTCCCGTTCGGCCTCCTCGGCGCTGGCGGCATTGAACCGCGCGAGCCATCCCACAACAGCAGTAGATCAGAGGCGAACTAGGTTGGGCCAGGACAGCTGCGAGGTCACGACCAAGGGGAGAAGCAGATGACCGTCCGCACGACTGACCATGCCGGTGTAACCCATCCGCTGCAACGGTTGTCCGCTGACGAGATCCGCCATGCCCGGGCGCTCCTGGAGAAGGCGGACCTGCTGACGGTCGGCACGCGGTTCGCGTACCTCGCCCTGGAGGAGCCGTCCAAGGACCGCGTGCTTGCCTTCCAGCCGGGTGAGCTCGTCGACCGCCGGGTCCGCGCCGTGCTCCTCGACGTACATACGGGCCAGTCGCGTACCGTCGTCGCGTCGCTGACCCGCGACGAGGTGGACGAGGTCGTCGCGCTTGACGCCGCCGTCGACGGGCAGCCGGCCATCATCCTGGACGAGCTCTTCACGGTCGACGAGATCGTCAAGGCCGACCCGGGCTGGGTCGCGGCGATGCGGCGGCGCGGCATCGCCGACCTGGACCTGGTCCGGCCGTGCCCGCTGTCGGCGGGGGTGTACGACATCGCGGGCGAGCCGGGACACCGGCTGGTGCGGGTGCTGTCGTTCCGGCAGGACTACCCGAAGGACCACTGCTGGGCGCACCCCATCGACGGCGTCGTGGCGTACGTGGACCTGACCGCCCGCCGCGTGATGACCCTCATCGACGAGGCGCTGCTGCCCATCCCGGCCGAACGGGCCAACCACGACGATCACGAGTACGTCGGCCCGGCCCGGACCACGCTCAAACCGATCGAGATCACCCAGCCGGACGGGCCCAGCTTCACGGTCGACGGGGACCTGGTCCGGTGGGAGAGCTGGACGCTGCGGATCGGGTTCGAGCCGCGCGAGGGTCTGGTGCTGCACCAGATCTCCTACCGCGACGGGGAGCGCGAGCGACCGCTGATCTACCGGGCGTCGGTGGCCGAGATGGTCGTGCCGTACGCCGACCCCGGCCCGATCCACTTCTGGCAGAACTACTTCGACGCTGGCGAGTACCTGCTCGGCCAGCAGGCGAACTCGCTGACGCTGGGCTGCGACTGCCTCGGCGAGATCCACTATTTCGACGTGGTACTCGCCGACTCCGAAGGGGCGCCCCGCGAGATTCCGCGCGCGGTGTGCTTGCACGAAGAGGACTTCGGCGTGCTGTGGAAGCACACCGACCTGTTCACCGGGTCGGCCGAGACGCGGCGGCAGCGACGGCTGGTCGTCTCCTTCTTCGCCACGGTCGGCAACTACGACTACGGCTTCTACTGGTACCTCTACCTCGACGGCACGATCCAGCTGGAGGTCAAGCTAACCGGGGTGGTCTTCGCCACCGCGTACGCCGAGGGCAGCCCGTGGGCCAGCGAGCTGGCGCCGGGGCTCGGTGCGCCGTACCACCAGCACCTGTTCAACGCGCGGCTGGACATGATGCTGGACGGGCCGACCAATGCCGTGGACGAGCTGGACATCCAGCGGATCCCGATGGGCGCGGACAACCCGTACGGAAACGCCTTCACGCGGAAAGCGACCCGGTTGACGCGGGAGTCGGAAGCGGCGCGGCTGGCGGAGCCCGCCGTCGGGCGGGTGTGGAGGATCACCAACCCGGCGAGCGTGAACCGGTTGGGCCAGCCAGTCGGGTACCTGCTCCAGCCGCAGGGGCAGCCGGTGCTGCTGGCCGACCCGGCCTCCTCGATCGCGAAGCGGGCGGCGTTCGCGACCAGACACCTGTGGGTCACCCGCCACGACCCGGCCGAGCGGTACCCGGCCGGTGAGCTGATCAACCAGCACCCCGGCGGAGCGGGCCTGCCGGCGTTCGTGGCACAGGACCGGCCGATCGACGGCGAGGACATCGTGCTGTGGCACACGTTCGGCTCGGCGCATTTCCCGCGTACCGAGGACTGGCCGGTCATGCCGGTGGAGCACTGCGGCTTCACGCTCACGCCGGTCAACTTCTTCGACCGCAACCCGACCCTGGACGTACCGGCCACCACCAGCCGGCACTGCACGGCCGAGCGGTAGCGCCCGCGCGACATCGAGGTCATCGCGAGAGCGAGACCTACTGCTCGGTCTCAGTACGATGCGCCCACACGAAGTCTTGAATCTTTCGGCTGGTCAGCATCCACCGTTGCCACGGTGGAAAGCCGGCGAGTGCCCGTGCCGGAGAAATGATCTCCGGCCGCTCCAGTAGATAGTCGCGGCCCTTGGTGCGAAGGACGAACCGGCCGACCGCCAGGACGTTGCGGACCCATTGCGACCGAGTGCCGTAGAGAACGGCGATGACGAACCCGTCCCCGAGCGGATAGGCCGAGACCGGGTTGCGGTACTCACGGCCGGAGGTACGGCCTACGTGCCGCACGATGGAGTACGCACGCACGGACCTTCCTGAGATCTTGAGAAAGATCCGGTTCGAGAGGCTCTTGACGAGGTCTCGTTTGACCTTTTCTGCCATGGTCATGATCTCCTGCTCGTTGTAGTTGTCGGCGTTGCCTTGCCAGGCGCGGATCAGGCCGCGCTGTCCGGGTCGGGTTGGTCGGCGTCGATCAGGCCTTGGAGGAGGTCGATGCCACGCTGTCTGAGGAGGGCCCGCGTGGCTGTCGGTAGTTTGCGCCTGGTCTCGAAGGCACGCTGGACGGTGACCGCGAGCAAGTCGGCCCGCCGTTGCAGGTCGGCCGGCGCGGACTCGCCGGCGCCGGCCTCGGCCCGCAGGAAGCCTTCGAAGGTGGCGAGGAACGCGTAGGCGGCTGCTTCGGGACTCAGGTCGGGATGCAGCAGGCGGTGCTCGGCGAGCAGTTCGAAGTAGCGGTGCGAGGTCAGCTGGTGGCGGTCTTCGCGGGCACGGTCGGATCGGGCGAGCTTGCCGAGTAGCTCGGCGTCGCCGAGAACGAACCCGCGCAGCAGCGGACGGTCCATGATGGCCAGGAAGTAGGCGCGCGCCAAGCGGTGCGGCAGGAAGCCCTGAGGGTCCTGCCGCACGGCCTGCAGCAGCGCGCGGATCGCCTCGCGCACCTCCCGCTCGAAAACCGCGGAAAACAGCTCCTCGCGGGTCCGCCAGTGCAGGTACACGGTGCCCTTGCCGATGTCCGCGCCGCTGGCGACGTCCTCGATGGTGACACGGCGGTAGCCGTGGCGCAGCAGCAGGTCCGCTGCGACGTCGAGGATTCGCGCGGCCCGTGCCCGGCGCTCCGGCGAGTCGGAGAGTCGATCGCCAACATATGCCACAGCCCCAGCGTATGACTAGATTTGAAATCTGGTCAATCGCGATTCGGCCGCTGTCAATCGATGAAGCGAGATGCCACGCGGCGCCGGCGGTCCACCGAGACGTCGAAGACGTCGGGGCGGCTGTAGTGCCCGGAGGGGTCGAAGTTGTGGCGCGCCTCGCGTACCGCCGACGCGTCGATGTCGACCACGACGAGCCGTTCCTGGTCGGCGACCGGCTCGACCAGCCAGCTGCCGTCCGGTGCGGCTACGGCGGAGCCGCCTCGGCAGTATTCGGGGACACCCGCCTGTTCGAGCTCGGTTCGCACCTTGTTGGTGGTCGCCTTCGGGTCGAGCCAGACGGGGCGGGCTTGGGCGGCGGCGATACGCACGGTGTCCTCCCTGCAGGCGGGTCGTGCGGCCAGACTACTGCTCCAACTTGCCTGGTCTGCCGAGGACAAAGACGATGCGGGGATGCAGGTGACCGTTCGGAGAGCGACGGCCGCCGATGCCCCGGCCTTGGCGCGGTTGCGGTGGCGGTGGCCGGGCGAGGAGCGCGACGAGACCGGCCCGGATCACGCGGCATTCCTGGAGTACTTCTCCGCCTGGGTCGTCGACCACCTGTCGACCCATCTGCCGTTCCTGGCCGAGGTGGACGGTCGAGTGGCCGGGATGGCGTGGCTGATGCTGGCTACCCGGGTACCGAGCCCGACGCGGATCGACCGGCGCACCGGCGACGTGCAGTCGGTGTACGTGGTACCCGAGCTGCGCAACAGCGGGGTCGGCGCGGCGCTGCTCGACGCCGTTCTGGCAGAGGCGCGTGACCGGGGACTGGAGCACGTGACCGTCCACTCCAGCGATCGGGCGGTGCCTTTCTACCTGCGCGCGGGTTTCCAGGACGGCCAGAGCTGGTTCCACTGGAACCCGGACTGGTAAGACCATGGTGGACATGGAACCTTCGTCGTTCAGGGCACTGGCGTTCACCGCAGCGGTCGTCGTCGCGTTGATCGTGTTCATCCGGCTGCGATGGCGACGTATCGTCCCCAGCGAACACGTCGACCTCGTCGAACGACTGGGCAGATACCATCGCACGCTCGGGCCCGGCCGGCACATGCTGGTGCCTTCCGTTGATGCGGTACGCGCCAGGGTGGACCTGCGTCCGCAGGCGCTCACGTTCCGGGCGCTTCGGGCGATCACCGCGGACAACCTGCTCGTATCGGCCGACATCGCGGTCGGGTTCCAGATCGTCGACCCGGTTCGGGCGACCTACGAGATCTCCGACTTCCGGCAGGCACTCCATCTGTTCACTTTGGTAACGCTGCGAAACATCGCCAGCTACCTGACCCAGAAGGACGCCTTGTCCGGCCGGGACGAGATCGAGCGGAGCCTTACGCCCGCACTCGACACAGAAGCCGCGCGCCGGGGCATCAAGGTGAACCGGGCCGAGGTCACGGTCATCGAACCAGCTTCCAGCGTGAAATGAGTGACCAGAGGAGGGATGCGTGACCGAGCAGCCGAGCCCACACCGGACTCCCGCCAACCGGGTCAACGAGGCGCTCGTGCGGTGGGTGAGCGGCACGGGGCGAGGTCAGGCCTTCGGCCAGTGGCTGAGCCGGATCATCTCCCGGCCGCAGCTGCGGCGCGTAACTTCGGAGGTGATCCCCTGGAGCCCGCTGCAACGGCCGCTGCGGGAGGCGACGGTTGCGTTGGTCACCACCTCGGGAGTGCACCTACGGCAGGACCGCCCGTTCGAGCTTGCGAGCGACCCCACGTTCCGCATCATTCCCCGCACCGCGGAGCCCGGCGATCTGGCCATCTCGCACGAGGCATACGACAGGACCGACGCGCTGCGTGATGTCAATCTCGTCTTCCCTCTGCAGCGGCTGCGCGAGATGGAGACGGAGGGTGCGATCGGCCGGGTCGCCGACCGGCACTACGGGTTCGGTCTGGTGCGGCAGGTGGCCGACTTCGTCGCGCCGGGGCGGGAGGTCGGCCGGCTGCTGAAGCGTGACCACGTCGACCTCGCACTGTTCGTTCCCGCTTGACCAATCTGCACGCGGTCCGTGGGACTGCTCGCACGCGAGGTTGAGGCCGCTGGCGTGACCACGGTGGGCCTGGCCCTGGTCAGAGAGGTGGCGGTCGCCGCGCACGCGCCCCGCCTGCTTTTCCTCCACTGGCCCTTCGGTCACGCCCTGGGTGAGCCGGGCCGCGCCGAGCAGCACCGCACGGTGCTGCGGGACATGCTCTCGATGGCCCGGTGCGCCCCACGGCCAGGCCTGGTTGTGGACCTGCCCTACCGATGGCGCCGCGAGAGCTACCCGCCGATCACCGACTGGACGTCGAACGGCGACGGGTTCGAGGCAGCCCTGCGGGCGGCTGCACGGCCCCCGCAGTAGCCGGAAAATGCCTCTAGCGCGGCGCCGGTGCTGCGTACCATCCCGACCATGTACGCCGAGCCGGCCGGGTTCGATCACGCAGCGTTGATCGACGCCCTTCGAGCCGCCTGGGGTTTCCACGTCGCCGAGCTGGAGTACGTACCGGTCGGGTTCGGCACCCATCACTACCGCGTTCGAGCCGATGGCGGCGACGAGTGGTTCGTCAACGTCGACGAGCCGGCCATGAAGGCCTGGCTCGAGGCCGGGGACGGCAACCCTGTCACCGCACTCGACGCCGCCCTCGGTGTCGCGGTCGCGCTGCGCGGCGCCGGGCTCGAGTTCGTGCACGCGCCCATCCCGACGCGTACGGACGGCAGCACGCTGGCTGCCCTGGGCGGCGACTACGCGGTGTCGGTCTACCCGTTCCTGCGCGGTACCTCGAACCCTTTCGCGGAGTATCACTCCGAAGCCCAGCGATATCAGGTCCTCACCGCCCTCGGCAGGATGCACGCGGCGACCGACGTCGACTTCCGGCTTCCGCCGCGCCGGAACACCTTGCAGGTCCCGCTGCGCCACGACTTCGAAGCGACGCTGGAGCAGCTCAACGTGGTGTGGACGGGTGGCCCGTACGCCGAACCCGCCCGCAACCTGCTGCGCGCGCACGTCGGCATGGTCCGCGAGCTGTTCGACCGCCATGACGACCTCGCCACCGAGGTCCTCGCCTCAGCCGATCCATCGGTCATCACCCACGGCGAGACACATGCGGCCAACGCCATGCAGACCCCGGACGGGGCCATCCGGCTGATCGACTGGGACACCGCCGCCATCGGACCGCGCGAGCGCGACCTGTGGATGGTCGAGCCGAAGACCGACGCGGACTGGGCGGCGTACACATCCGGAGGCGGCGCCGCGAAGCTCAACCCGTCCGCGATCGAGCTCTACCGCATCTGGTGGACGCTGTCCGACATCACGTCCTTCACCCATACCTTCCGGTCGCCGCACTGCGAGGACGCCAACACCCGTGTCGCGTGGCGAGGCCTTCAGTCGTACCTGACCAACTGAGGCGAAAGGAAGGCCGCACCGTGGCTGGTAGGTCCGTGGCGGAAATTCCGTTGGCCGCCGCGGCGTTCGGTCGTACCGTGATCGCCATGTTCGCCATCCGGCCGGCGCGGCCCGCAGGTGTCCTCCTGCGCGGGCCGGCGGCCGTGTGCGCGCGGCGAGCCGATCGCTGACCCTCTCCCAGCACCAGCAGAACCCGCGGGGGAGGGTGTGATCCGGCGTTCCGGCGCGGTTCTGGCGCGGAGCAACCGAAGCGGGGTGGCGTCCCGCCCGCGTACCGCTGTCCTGCCTTCCTCTCAGCCAGATGTGGGGGCACAACAACCATGGCGAAGCGCGAGTTCGTACGCGCGAAGGCGCACCTGAACATCGGCACGATGGGTCACGTCGACCACGGCAAGACGACCCTGACGGCCGCCATCACCAAGGTCCTCGCCGACCGCGACCCGGCAACCAACCGGTACGTGTCGTTCGACGGGATCGACCAGGCGCCCGAGGAGATCGCCCGCGGCATCACCATCAACATCGCCCACGTCGAGTACGAGACCGCCACGCGGCACTACGCCCACGTCGACATGCCCGGTCATGCCGACTACGTGAAGAACATGATCACGGGCGCGGCGCAGGTCGACGCGGCGATCCTCGTCGTCTCGGCACAGGAAGGGTCGATGCCGCAGACGCGGGAGCACGTGCTGCTGGCCCGGCAGGTCGGCGTACCGCACCTCGTGGTGGCGCTCAACAAGGCCGACACGGTCGACGACCCGGAGCTGCTCGACCTCGTCGAGCTCGAGGTCCGCGACCTGCTGACCGAGTACGGCTTCCGTGGCGACGAGGTGCCGGTCGTACCGGTGTCCGCGCTGCGGGCGCTTGAGGGGGACCCGCGGTGGACCCGGTCCATTGTGGACCTCCTCGACGCGGTCGACCGCTACGTGCCGGTACCCGACCGGGAGCTGGCAAAGCCGTTCCTGATGCCCATTGAGAACGCGCTCACCATCTCCGGCCGCGGCACCGTGGTGACCGGGGCGATCGAGCGCGGCACCCTGAAGGTCGGCGACGCCGTCGAGGTGGTCGGGCTCGGGCCGACACTGTCCACTGTGGCTACCGGCCTGGAGACCTTCGGCAAGTCGCTGGCCGAGGCCGAGGCCGGTGACAACGCGGCGATCCTGCTCCGCGGCGTCAAGCGCCACCAGGTGCAGCGCGGTCAGGTCGTGGCGGTACCCGGCTCGGTGACGCCGCACCGGCGGTTCACGGCGCGGCTGTACGCGCTCACGACCGCGGAGGGCGGCCGGCACACGCCCTTCTTCGCGAACTACCGCCCGCAGTTCTACTTCCGGACGACGGACGTGCCCGGGTCGGTGGACCTCGGCGAGGTCACGATGGTCATGCCGGGCGACACCGTCGACCTGACGGTGGAGCTGGGCAAGCCGATAGCGATGGACGTCGGGCTCGGGTTCGCGGTGCGCGAGGGTGGCCGTACGGTCGCCGCCGGCACGGTGACGGCGCTGCTCGACTGAGGTCTCGAGGCGCATGCACGGTTGCGGGGCTGGCGCACAACGGCGCCAGCCCCGCGTCCCAGATCAGCCCAGCCAGGCCCGCAGCCGGGACACCGCTGTCCTGGTGAAGCTGTCGACCACTGGACCCTCGGCCGACCAGCCCGCTTCCCAGCCCTGCTCGTACAGCACCATGACGACACCATCGATGCGGACGACCGAGATGAGCCGGACGTCATCGCCGCCCGTCGGCCTGCCCTCGACGTCGACTGTCGGGTACCTCATCTCGATCAGCATCGACTCGTCGCCGTACGCCGACCCGGAAAGGATGCGGTGCCGGTACGTCGTGTGGTCCCGCGTCTGGGTCGGGCAAGCGGTGACGGCCGCCCGGAGCTCCGCCATGAACTGGACGCCGCCGTCCGACCGGTACGTGGTGATGGTCTCGTCGAACGTGCCATCCGGCACCGTACCCACCGGGTGCCTGCCCTTCCAGTAGGTGATGTGCATGGTGCGGCGGGCCTGGATCGAGGAGTCGCTGACGTACTTCGCTCCGCACAGCGACGGCAGCATGTTGTCGCTGGGCGCCGGCGCTGGGCGCTCCTCGCCGTTGGTGTCGGCCAGCTGGAGGAACGCGCTGTCCGGGATCGTCGTCGGCGCGGGCTTGGTGTGCGACGGCGACGTGGGCGCCGGCGAGGAGGGCGCCGAGGTTGCGGGCGTCGGTGACGGCGGCTCGGCGCTCGGGCTCTGGCTCGTGCTGGGCCCCGGCGGCGTCCCGTGGCTGGATCTGAGCACCCATTGCGCTCCGACGGCGGTGGCGCCCACGACCACGGCGAGGACGGCACAGCCGGTGGCGAGCCGGATCCTGGCCCGCCGGTCGGCCCGACCGCGCAGCGCATCCGAGGTGGTCAGGCGCACGGTGTCGGCGTCCTGGGCAAGGGCGGCGTACGCCCGTTCGAGGTCATTCATCGTCGTTCCCCTCTGGCCGGTCGCCAGACGGTGGTCCGCTCAGCGCCGCGGCGAGCCCGGCTCGACCCCGCGACAGCCACGACTTCACCGTCCCGACCGGCACCCCCGTTTCCTTCGCTATCTCGGTGACCGGCAGGTCGAACAGGTAGTGCAGGGCGAGCGCCTGCCGCTGCGCCACCGGCAGCCGGCGTAGCGCCGCCACCACCAGCACGGTGTCCTCGTTGGGCGGGCCGGGCGACTCCGGCGGCCCGGAGCGCAGCAACGCGGCGCGCCAGCGGCCGAGCCGCCGCCACCGGTCGGTGGCCAGGCGGGCGACGACGAGGCGGACCCAACCCTCCGGGTTGGGATGCGCGACCAGCGTGCGCCACTGCTGCCAGGCCCGGGTGTACGCCTCCTGCACCAGGTCCTGCGCCTCGGTCAGATCGCCGGACACCGCGTACCCGTACCGCATCAGACGCACCGAGGTGCCCCGATAGAACTCGTCAAAGCTGTGCGCGTCCCGCATTCCCTCGCCACTCCCCTCCCCTGTCGTTCACCCTTCGCGAGGATTACGAATGACGGTGCGGCCGGGTTGCGGCTGTCGGCTAGCCGACACGGTTTGGCAGCATCGTAGGATGGGCTTGCAGCCGATCGGCGTACACCATCCGCGCCTGCACCAGCTCGTCGCGCTGCAGCACAACACGGCGCCCAACCCGCGACGGCTCTTCGTCGCTGAAGGGCTGTGGGCGCACGAGATGCTGCTCGCTACCGGTACCGCGATCGAGGCCTTCTTCTGGTGCCCCGAGGCGGGCTACTCCGACCAGGTCGTGGCGCGCAGCGAGCAGATAGCGGAGCGGGCCGAGCAGGCGTACCAGATCTCGGAGAAGACGCTGCGCCGGGTCTCCGAGCGGGACCGGCCGGACGGCCTGATCTCGATTGCCCGGATGCCGTCGTGGGACCCGGACACCATGGCCCTCGGCGAGTCCGCGCTGGTGCTGGTCGCCGACGGGTTGGAGATCCCCGGCAACCTCGGCACGCTCATCCGCACCCTGGACGCGTGCGCCGCCGACTGTCTCGTGCTCACCAACCGCAAGGTCCGGCTGACCCACCCGAAGGTGTTCCGGGGCAGCCACGGCACGAGCCTGACCGTACCGACCATCGAGCTGGAGACCCCGGAGCAGACCATGGCGTGGCTGCGCGAGCGATCGTTCGAGATCCTGCTCGCGGACACCGGCGGGAGCCGCCACTACCGTACGCACGACTACGCCGGCCGGACCGCGCTGGTCGTCGGCAACGAACGCAAGGGCATCTCGCGGGAGTGGTACCGCGAAGGCGTCGAAGCGGTGTCGATACCGATGCTCGGCTTGACCGACTCGTTGAACGTGGCGATCTCGGCGTCCCTGCTGCTGTACGAGGCGAGGGCGCACAAGGACCGCTGGTGACCCGGTTTCGCACGCCGCCGCTACCATCCCAGCGTGGCTCCCGACTCCTGGCCCGCGGCATATCGGCCGCCAGCGGACGCAGCGCAGCGGAGTCCGCGGTCAAGCGGCCGGAACCGGGAGGCACAGCGACACCTCGTCGTCTGCGGCGATGACCCGCTCGCCCGCCGGTTGGTCGAGGAGCTGGTCAACCGGTACAAGGCGCAGGTCACCGTCATCCTCCCGGCCAAACGGCGCAACCACGGCCCGCAGATCGCGCGGCTGCTGCCGAACGAACACATCATCGAGGCCGACCGGCTCGACTCGGACGCGTTCCGCCGGGCCCAGATCGAGACGGCGGTCGCGCTCGCGCTTGTGCACCAGGACGACGTCGGCAACATCCATGCGGCGCTGCAGGCGCAGGAGATCAACCCGGAGCTCCGCCTGGTGATCCGGATGTTCAACATGAGCCTGGGGCACGGCATCCGCCGGCTGTTCACCCGCTGCCGAGTGCTGTCCGATGCCTCGATGGCCGCGCCCGCGTTCGTCGCCGCCGCGCTGGGCGAGGTCGCTCCGGTCCACGTGCGCCTGCCCGGCCGTACGCTCTATGCCGCCCGCCGGGACGACGTCGCGCCGCAGAACGTGGTCTGCGGCCTGGCCGACACCAGCCAGCCGGACGAGCCCGATCTGCTGCCGCGCGACCAGAGCCGCGCCGACCTGGTGCTCGCCGTCGCCACGGGCCTGCCGGCCGTGCGGTCCGGCGCCACAGACCGCGAGACGGACAAGGCCGCCAATGCACCGTCGATGGTGGTGGTCCGCAACCAGGTGCCGCCGCGCCGCCGGCGGCCGTACGGGGCGATCCGCCGGTGGCTCAGCCACCAGCTGCACCATCCGTTCGGCGCGCTACGCACGCTGATCAGCCGCCGGCTGCGCATCGCCGCACTGATCCTGCTCGGGCTGATGGTGGTGGCCACCGTCACCTTCGCGCTGGTACGGGACATGCACTGGTGGGACGCGGTGTACGAGACCCTGCTGGTGACGCTCGGCGGCGCGAACCCCGACCCAAACCACCGCGGCGCCGAGAAGATCGCCGAGGTGGTGCTCAGCGTGGTCAGCATCGCGCTCATCCCGGTGATCACCGCGGCCGTGGTCGAGGCGGTGGTGAACGCCCGGCTCGCCCTCGCGCTCGGCCGGCTGCGGGAGCCGGTCTCCAACCACGTCGTGGTGATCGGGCTCGGCAACGTCGGCACCCGCGTGATCCGGCAGCTGCACGAGCTCGGCATCCCGGTGGTGGCCATCGACAAGACCGAGACCGCGCGGGGCGCGCAGCTCGCCCGCGAGCTGGGCATCCCGCTGGTCATCGGCGACGCCAGCCGGGAGGAGACGCTGCGCATGGCATCCGTGGACACCTGCCGCGCGCTGGTGGCGCTGTCGACCGACGACGTGACCAACCTGGAGGCCGCGCTGCACGGGCGTACCCTCAATGAGGGGCTACGCACGGTGCTCCGGCTCTTCGACGGCGACTTCGCCGACCGGGTACAGAAGGCGTTCAACATCACCAGCTCGCGCAGCGTGTCGTACCTTGCCGCGCCGGCGTTCGCCGCCGCGATGCTGGAGCGCGAGGTGGTCGGCACTATCCCGGTCCGCCGGCGGGTCCTGCTCATCGCCGAGGTACCCGTCTTCGCCGGTTCCGCGCTCGACGGCCAGCCGCTGTCGGCGGCCGGCGAGATCGGCGAGGCGCGGGTCATCGCGCTCACGCCCGCGCAGGGCAACCGGACCCAGTGGCCGCCGCCGCCCGGGCACCTGCTGCGCCCCGATGACGAGCTTGTCGTGGTGGCCACGCGGGTCGGTCTCGGTCGCCTGCTGACCCGCAGCGGGGCCTCCGCGCCGGTCCAGCTCGACTCGGGAGTACGCCCATGAGCGAGCGAAGCGAGCCCAGCGCGCTGCGTAGCGTGGGCGAAAGGGGGCTTGCCTGGTGGCCCGAGGTGGCCCTGGTCGCCTTGTTCGCCGCCGTCACGCTCGCCTTCGCGAACGGCTGGCTGCTGGGGCTCGACGTAGCGGTCCGGGACTGGTGCGACGCGTGGCGGGAGCGGCTGCCCGCCACCGGCGTTCTGGCACGCCTGCTCAACCTCCCCGGCCAGGGTTCGGTGCTGACGGTGGGGTCGCTGGGGCTGGCGCTCCTGCTGGCCCGGCGGACCCGCTCGTGGCGGCCGCTGCTCCCGGTCGTGGCGGCCTACCTGTTGACCTACCTGACGCTGGGCCCGTTGAAGCTCTGGCTCGACCGGGCGGCGCCGCACGCGTCGGTCCCGCATCCGGAGCGGTTCTTCAGCGGCGGGCTGTCCTACCCCGGTGGCCACCTGGTCAACACGATCGTCTGGTACGGCGTCCTCGTCGCGCTGCTGTCCGCGCTGCTGCCGCAGGGGCTGCCGCCGCGCTGGCGTCTGCTGCTGCGGGTGGTACCGCCGGTCGTGGTGGCGCTGGCCAACACGTACCTGGGGTACCACTGGCTCACCGACAACCTCGGCGCGGTCCCGCTGGCGCTGGCGATCGATAGGGTCGTGAGCCGTCTTATCCGGTGGGCTCGGTAACCCAAGAGCCGCCGCGCATGACCCCCACGGGTCGCAGGTCCTCGTCCAGCAGCACCAGGTCGGCCCGCAGGCCAGGGGTGATCGCGCCGACCTCGGCGCCGAGCCCGATCGCGCGGGCCGGCGTGGTGGCCGCCATCCGCGCGGCGTCCACGATGGACAGTCCGGCCGAGATCGCCCGCCGCAGCGCGGCGTCCATGGTGAGCGTGCTGCCGGCGATCGCGCCGCCTTCCGCCAGCCGGGCCTCGCCGTCGCTGACCACGACGGCCTGACCGCCGAGGTCGTATACGCCGTCGGCCATCCCGGCGGCGGCCAGCGCGTCGGTGATCAGCGCGGCGCGGGCGGGTCCGGCGGTACGGGCGGCGAAGCGCAGCGTGCCGTCGTGCAGGTGGGTGCCGTCGGCGACCAGCTCGCAGGTCACCTCGTCGCTGCCGAGGAGCGCGAACACCGGGCCGGGCTCGCGGTGGTGCGGTGGGCGCATCCCGTTGAACAGATGGGTGGCCACCGTCGCGCCGGCGGCGACACCGGCGAGGGCTTGCTCGTACGTCGCGTCGGTGTGCCCGGCCGCCACGACCACGCCACGCTCGACGAGCAACCGGATCGCGTCGAGCGCACCGGGCAGCTCGGGCGCGATCGTGACCATCCGCACGGTACCCTCGCCGGCCTTCAGCAGCGCGGTCAGCTCGCGGGTTGACGGCTCGCGTAGGTGCGCCGGGTTCTGCGCGCCGCACCGCACGTGGGACAGGTACGGCCCCTCGTAGTGCAGGCCGGCGAGGACGCCCTCGGCGACCAGCGGCGCGAAGGCCTTGGTGGCCAGCATCATCTGCTCGTGCGGCGCGGTGACCAGGCTCGCCAGGATGGTGGTGGTGCCATGGCCGCGGTGGAAGGCGGCCGCGGCCCGGGCGGCCTGCGGGTCACCGGTGGTGAACGTGTGCCCTCCACCGCCGTGGACGTGGATGTCGACGAAGCCCGGGAGCAGCCAGTGTCCACTGTGGTCAGTGGCGCCGGCCGGCCTGCCCCGACCCACCTTCGCGATGCGACCGCCGGCGATCCGGACGTACCCGTTGTCGATGACCCGGTCCGGGGTCACCACCCGTAGGCCGGCAAGCACCGTCATGGCGCCGCTCCGATCGTCTCGAGGGCGAGCAGGGCGGCGCCGAGGCAGCCGGCCTCGTCGCCCAGCGCGGCCCGCTCCAGGGCCGGCTCGCGATGGAAGGTGATCCTGGCCTTGAGCGCGTCGCGCAGCGGGGTGAGCAGCGCGTCGCCGGCTTCGGCCAGGCCACCGCCCACCACCAGGATTTCCGGGTCGAACAGGGCCAGCCCGGTGAGCAGGCCGTCGGCGAGCGCGGCCACGGTCTCCTGCCAGACCGCGCCGGCTCCGGGGTCACCGGCCAGCGCCAGCTTCGCCACCTGATCGGCGCCGCCGACCTGACCGGTGTGCTCGAGGTACCGCCGGGCCACGGACGAGGCGGAGGCTATCGCTTCCAGGCAGCCGTGGTTGCCGCAGCCGCACTTCGGACCATCGGGCCGTACGACGATGTGACCGATCTCGCCGGCCGCACCGTGCGCACCGGCGAAGACCCGGCCGTCAACGACGTGCGCGGCGGCGATCCCGGTGCCGATGGCCACCACGAACACGTGCCGGTACCCCCGACCGGCGCCCAGCCGCGCCTCGGCCAGGCCGCCGGCCCGCACGTCGTGGCCGAGGGTGGCGGGTAGCCCGAGGCGCTTGCTCATCAGGTCGCGCAGCGGGATGTCGCGGAAGCCGAGGTTCGCCGACCAGACCGCCATCCCGCGCGCCTCGTCGATCACCCCGGGCACGACGACGCCGGCGGCCCGCGGCCGCAGGCCGGCCGCCTGCGCCGTGGCGGCCAGCCCGGCCGCCACGTCCAGCACCGTCTCGACCACGGCCGCCGTCCCGCGCTCGCGCCGGGTGGCGTGGCGCTCCGCGTGCCGGACCGTCCCGCTCGGGTCCACCAGGGCGCACTTGATGCCGGTACCGCCGACGTCCAGCGCGAGCACCACGTCGTTCATGCCAGGACCACCGATCGGGTCAGGTGGGCCGGCGCATCCGGGTCGAGGCCGCGGTGCGCCGCCAGCGCGACCGCGAACCGCTGGACCAGGATGAGCTCGGCGAGCGGGTCGCGCTGTCCATTGTGGATCACGGTGGCGCCGGTTCCGGCCACCTCGTCAGCGAGACCGGCCGGAGCCTCGCCGAGTACCCACACCGCCCGGCCGGGGCCGGCCACGGCGATCGGGCCATGCCGGTACTCCATCGCGGGGTATGACTCCGTCCAGAACCCGGCCGCCTCCCGGCACTTGAGGGCCGCCTCGTGGGCGAGCCCGACCGTCCAGCCGTTACCGAGGAACGTGACTTGCTCGACGCCGGCCGGATCGAGCGGCAGCCGCGCGTCGAGCGCCGCCCGCCCGTCGGCGATGGTCGCGGTCAGGTCCTCGCCCAGGTGAGCCCGTAACAGCGCCAGCGCGGTGGTCGCGAACCGGGTCTGCACCACGGACTTCTCGTCCGCGAAGGCCAGCAGCACCGGGTCGCTGGCGCGCTGTGCCGCGGGCGAGCGGGCGTCAGCGGTCAGCACGGTCATCGGCGTACCGGGTGGCAGCCGCCGCATCAGGTCGAGCACCTCGGTGGTGGTGCCGGAGCGGGTGATGGCCAGCACGCGGTCGTAGCGGCGGCCGGCGGGAAGCTGCGAGGCGGCGAACGCATCTGTCTCGCCGTGTCCGGCACGCTCGCGCAGTACGGCGTACGCCTGCCCGATGAACCAGGACGTACCGCAACCGACCGTCGCGACCCGGTGGCCCCGATGCGGCAGCGCCATCTCCCACAGCGCGGCCCGCTCGACGGCCCGCCGCCAGCAGTCCGGCTGGCTGTCGATCTCGCCGTCGATGTTGGCCATGAGCTGTCCTCCGAACGGAGCTGGCGGACAACCGCGCAGCCATCTCGACGTTCCGCCAGGGTTTCGAGCATTATTGTGCACAAACATCGCACGAAACGCGCAAGAAGGGGGGCAGTCGTGGACCGCTACGCCCGCTGGAACGCGCTCCTCGAGCTGCTCACCGACAGCGGGCGGGTCACCGTCGAGGAGGCCGCGCAGCGGCTGGCCGTCTCCCAGGCGACGATCCGGCGCGACTTCGACCAGCTCGCCCAGCAACAGATGATCACCCGTACTCGCGGCGGCGCGGTCGCCAACGGGGTCTCCTACGACCTTCCGCTGCGGTACAAGACCGCCAAGCACTCGGCGGAGAAGCAGCGTATCGGTGCGGCGGCCGCCGCGCTCGTCTCACCCGGCATGGTGGTCGCCCTCAACGGAGGTACCACGACGACGGAGGTCGCCCGAGCGCTCGCGGTACGCCCGGAGCTGGCCGGCAACGTCGATGATGCCCAGCTCACGGTGGTGACCAACGCGCTGAACATCGCCAACGAGCTGCTGGTCCGGTCCCGGATGAAGATCGTGGTCACCGGCGGTGTGGTCCGCCCGCAGTCCTTCGAGCTGGTGGGGCCGCTCGGCGGCGGCATCCTGCGCGAGGTGACCCTCGACATCGTCCTGCTCGGCGTCGACGCGCTCGACGTGACCCTCGGCGCCGCCGCCCATCACGAAGGCGAGGCGGCGATGAACAGCCTGATGGTGGCCCGCGCGCGGCGCGTGGTGATCATCGCGGACAGCTCGAAGCTGGGCGGGCACGCCTTCGCCCGGATCTGCCCGATCGAGCGGGTCGATACGCTGGTCACCGACTCGGGCGTGGCACCGGACGTCGTCGCGGCGTTCGAGGCGGCCGGGGTCGAGGTCATCTGCGCCTGACCGAATTGCGAATGTTCTCACTGTCCGAACGAGCCGGCCCGCGAACCGAACACGCGTATCAACTAGGCTGGTAGATCCAGCGCGGTCTGAGGGGAGCCACATGTCGGGGAGCCAGCTGCGGCGCAAGCCGACCCACGGTGGAGCTGGCTCCGATGTGGACAGTCCGGAGTTGCGCGTCGACGGAGTGCTGCAGCGGCTGCCCCAGCAGGTCGCACCACGCACCGAGCCGGACGGCTGGCTGGCCGAAGCCTTCGAGCCGCTGGCCGAGCGGGTTGAGCCGCCGACCGAGGCGGCCCCGGCAACGACCGAAGACGCGTCGCCGCTAGGCGAGCGGGAGCGCGAGATCCTCGCGTTCGAGCGCAAGTGGTGGAAGCACGCCGGGTCCAAGGACCAGGCGATCCGCGACCGCTTCCAGCTCTCCTCGACCCGGTACTACCAGCTGCTCAACGCGCTGCTCGACGATCCGGCGGCGCTGGCCCACGACCCGGTCCTCGTGCAGCGGCTGCGCCGGCTGCGGGCGACCCGGGCCCGGGCCCGCGGGCGGTAGCGCGGCCGGTGGGATGTCAAACGGATCTGACGAGGCATCTCTCATCCCCTCTGCCCACGACCTCAGCCCCGCCACAACTCAGGGTCCACCGCCCGCTCGGAGGCCAGTACGAGGCTCGGCGCCGAACTGCGCGCCACGGATCACGGCAGCTACGTCCCGTCCGGCGCGGTTATCACCGACCCCGAGGCGCTAGCTCAGCTGGACATTCCAGGACACGAGGCTGCCGTCGAGATCGCCAAGATCACCAAGGATGGCCGGTATGGACCTGCTGACGGGTGAGGACTTTAACCAGCTCTTCCGCGACTTCCAACGCTCCGCCTTTCATCTGGAGACGCAAGACGAGTACGGCGTGGCCGACGAGCAGGAGCCGTTCCGCAAGTGGCTCAACGGCGAGCCCGACGACTATGAATGGCTTCGCGAGTGGCACGAGTTGATCAAGGCGGCCACCAGCGCCGGCAAGTCCGTCAGCCGAGCACGCATTATCACGGAGCCGGTCACCGACTACATCCGATTCGAGCACGCCATGTCGCGCTTCAATATCGAAGCCGGCGAACAGATCTTCTGGGTGCCCAGGCAGCGCACCGGACACATCACCTTTCCGGAGCACGACTTCTGGCTCCTCGACGACGAACTCCTGGCCTTCAACGTCTTCTCGGCGGACGGCGAGACCTTCGGCGCCAAGCTGGTCCGGGAACAGTCGACTCTCGACCTGTGCCGCCGGGCACGGGATCAAGTGCTGGCAGTGGGCATTCCGCATCGGGACTACGTCCTTCGTTGAGCACCAACGCTCAGCAGGCCCGGGAAGCCTTTGGCCTACGGCTGCGGGAGATTCGCAAAGACGCCGAGCTGTCCGGTCGAGCGCTCGCTGCGCTCGCCGGATGGCACTTCACCAAGGTGTCCAAGATTGAATCGGGGAAGCGGGCGCCGTCCGACGCTGACATCCGAGCCTGGTGCGAGCACTGCCACGCCCAGGATCAGGTGCCCGATCTGATCGCCAGCCTGCGCAACATCGAGTCCCAGTACGTGGAGTGGCGCCGCGCCCTGCGCGCCGGCACTAAACGGCGCCAGGAGATCCAACGGCGCTGGGAGCACGAAGCGCAGCTGCTGCGGATCTATGAGCCGCTACTCATCCCCGGCATCCTGCAGACCGCGGCCTATGCCACCAAAATTGTGCAGACGGCTGTGGGCTTCTATGGCATCCCGAACGACGTGCAGGCAAGCGTTGACACCCGCCTCAGCCGGCAGGATGCCTTGTACGAAGGTATTCGGCGTTTCCACATCGTTATGGGCGAGCAGGCGCTACGGACCCGGCTGGGAGACATCGCCACCATGCAGGGACAGCTCGGCCGGCTGCTGGAAGCCTCGACCCTGCCACGGTTGCGCTTGGCCATTATCCCTACCACCGCCGTGTACCAGGTCTGGCCGATCCACGGCTTTTGGATCTTCGACCAGCGCATGGTCCGCATCGAGACCTATGCCGCCGAGCTGACCATCATCCAGCCGCGCGAGCTGGCCTTGTACGTCAACGCCTTTGACGGACTGGCGCGATCCGCCGTCTACGGCCAGGAGGCACGGTCGCTGATCACCCAAGCGTTGGGCGAACTGACGGAGGATTCGGAGTAGGACATGTCTTGTATCGAGCCGGACGCCCGGCTCGTGCGGCAACTGGGTCAGCGCGTGGATCGACACGCTCTGCATGCCGTTGCATGTACCGCGCAAGGCGATCGCGGTTACGGCCGCGCCCTACAGCAGCAGCGCGCCGATGAGCAGCCGCGGCCGCCACCTGGTTCGAGCCGTGCCGCACTCCCGTCAGCGACGCGTCAGTGCGCCGTGTGCATCTCGGCGTACGTGGCGAGCCACGCCAACTGGACCGCGTCCAGGGACGGGCGGACCCGTTGCCGCGCGGCCGCCACATGGGCCGCGCTCACCTCGGCCGCGTCGAGCGACTCCCGCATCGCCGCCAGCGCGGCCTCCCTGACCAAAGCCGCGCAGTCGGCCGCCGAGAAGCCGTCCAGCTCGACGGCGAGCTTGGCGAGGTCCACATCGGACGCCAACGGGACGTTGCGCGACGCCGCCTTGAGGATCTCGGCGCGCGCCTGCGCGCCGGGCGGCGGCACGTACACCAGGCGCTCCAAGCGCCCGGGCCGCAGCAGCGCCGGATCCACCAGGTCGGGCCGGTTCGTCGCGCCGATCACCACGACGTTGCGCAGCGCCTCGACCCCGTCCAGCTCGGTCAGCAGCGAGGCGACCACCCGGTCGGTGGTGCCGCCGTCGGACGCCTGCCCGCGCACCGGCGCCAGCGCGTCCACCTCGTCCAGGAACACCAGCGTGGGAGCGGCCTCGCGGGCCCGGCGGAACAGCTCGCGTACCGCGCGTTCGCTCTCGCCGACCCATTTGCTGAGCAGCTCGGCGCCCTTGACCGACAGGACGTTGGCCTTGCCGGTGCCGGCGATCGCCTTGACCAGGTAGGTCTTGCCGCATCCGGGTGGGCCGTAGAGCAGCACCCCGTGCGGCGGCTCCACGCCGAGCCGGGCGAAGGTGTCCGGATAGGACAGTGGCCACAGCACCGACTCGGTGAGCACCTCCTTGACCGAGGCCATGTCGCCCACGTCGTCTAGCGTGATCTTCTCCAGCTCCAGTGACGACTCGGCCATCGACGTCGGGCGTACCACCTCCAGCGCCGCTTCGAAGTCGGCCATCGCCACGTGCACGGGCTCGGTCTGGGACTTCTGGCGAAGCGCCGCGCGGACTCCGGCCTCGCGGGCCAGTGCGGCGAGGTCAGCCGCTACGAACCCGGGCGTACGCGAGGCGACCTCGTCGAGCCGCACGTCCTCGGCCAGCGGCATGCCCCGGGTCAGCACGTCGAGCTGTTCCCGGCGCAGCGCGGCATCCGGCAGCGGTACCGCGATCTCGTGCTCCAGCAACCCTGGCGAGCGCAGCGACGGATCGACCGCCTCCGGGCGGCTGGTGGTGCACGCCACAGCCACGCCAGCGCGCAGCAGATCGTCGAGCATCTGGCGGAACACCGTGGTGACCGGACCCGGGCTCTCCCGCGGCGCCAGGGCATCGACGTCGGCGATCACGAGCACCGCCGGCCCGCGACCGCGTACCGCGTCGGCGGCGCGCCGCAGCCGGGCCGCGGCGTCGTTGCTGGCCAGGGCCGCGACCTCGGGCGCCCAGAGCAGCTCGACCCGGGCCTTGACCGTGGCGGCGACCGCCCGTACCAGCGAGGACTTGCCCGACCCGGCGGGGCCGGTGATGAGCACGCCCAGCGCGACGGTCGTGCCGAGGCGGCTGAGCACCTCGCGGTGGTTGAACCCGAGGTCGAGCAGCTCGGTGAGCTGCTTGGCCTGTGCCCGCAGGCCGGGCAGGTCCTCGACGGCCGGCGCCGGCGCCGAGGCGTCCACTGTGGACGCCGGCACCGGCGTGCCCGGCGCGTGGGTCACCTGGCCACCCTGCCAGCCGACCGCGGTGTCCATGGTGACGAGCGCGGCCAGCGGTGGGTCGGCGGCGGTCACCGTGAGCAGGGTGCTCGTCCAGGCGTACCCGACCGTGTTGGACAGGCGGTGGCGAGCGCTTTCGACCAGACCGCGCACGGCGTCGGCGGGCATGACGTCCTGCGGCAGCAGGGAGACGTTGTCGTCGACGGTCACGACCTTGCCGAGCAGCGCGAGCCGTAGCACCTCCGGTGAGACGACCGCGACGATCTCGGGTGGCCCGGCGAGGGTGACGCCGTGCGCGGCGCGCACGGGTGCCGGCGCGACGGTGACCTGCCCGCCGTCGCGGATGCCGAGGTTGCCCAGTGTCAGGTCGTCGGCGTAGAGCATGCCCCGGAATGCGCCGGTCTCCGCGAGCGCCACGATGCCGGCCGTGGTACGCCGTCCGGCGAGCTCGACCGGGTCACCGGGGCGCAGCCCGAGCGCCGCGCACACCTCCGGATGCACCCGCACGATGCCTCGGCGGGCGTCGAGCGCGGCGGGCCGCAGGCATGCGGTGAGAGTCAACGAGGGCGAGACCACGGGCACGAGCCTATCGCTCAGCTCGATCACAGCCGTGCCGCGTACGGTGGCGGAATGCCGCTGCCCACACGCCTGCGCCGCGCTCTGCCCCGGCCGCGCCTGAACCGCCAGCGGGTCCTCGCCGCCTCCGTGGTGTTGCTGTTGGTGGCCGGTCTGGTCGGCTGGGCGGTCTGGCCCCGGCCGGCGAGCTACACGGTCGAGGACGCGACGATCACGGTACGGTCCGGACCCGCCGACGACCAGGAGATCCGCCTCGACACCCGGCTCTACCTTCCGAAGGCCGCCACGAGCGCCCGGCCGGTACCGGCGATCCTGCTGGCGCACGGCTTTGGTGGCACGAAGCTCAGCGTCGCCACGGATGCCGAGGACCTCGCCGATCTCGGGTACGCCGTCCTCACCTGGACCGCGCAGGGGTTCGGCCGCTCGTCCGGTCAGATCCACCTGGACAGCCCGGACTGGGAGGTCAAGGACGCCTCCCGGCTGGTTGACTGGCTGGCCGCCCGGCCGGAGATCGCCAAGCAGGCGGTGGGCGACCCGCGGGTGGCCGCGGTCGGCGGCTCGTACGGCGGTGCGCTGGCCCTGTTGCTGGCCGCCTACGACCGGCGGGTCGACGCGATCGTGCCGATGATCACGTGGAACGACCTCGCGAGGTCCTTCCTCCCCGAGGCCACCGGTGGCGCCCCGGTCGACGGGGTGTTCAAGAAGCAGTGGGCCGGCTGGTTCTTCGGCAGCGGGGGCAGCGTCACGGACAGCCTGGCCGGAGGGGCAACCGGTGGCACGCTCACCGGCGCGGGCGGGCAACCCGACAGCGGCCGACTGGACAGCGGGCGACCCGACAGGGGCCAGCCGGCCGATCCAGCGTGCCGCCGGTTTGCCCGCGACGTCTGCGACGCGTACCTGCGGCTGGCCACCACCGGCCGGGCCGACCAGGAGGCGGTGGACCTGCTGCGCCGCTCCAGCCCGAGCTCGGTGCTCGGTCGCATCAAGGCCCCGACCCTGCTGATCCAGGGCCAGGCGGACACCCTGTTCCCGCTGTCGGAGGCCGACGCGAACGCGCGCGGCATCGCCGCCAACGGGACCGACGTGCGGGTGGCCTGGTTCACCGGCGGGCACGACGGTGGTGCCGGACCGCAGAGCGACCAGGACCGGGTGCGGTTCCTGACCGCGCAATGGCTGGACCACTACCTGCGCGGCGAGGGTGCCGCCCCGTCGACGAGCTTCACGTACTCCCGGATCACCGGCATCGACGCCAACCGCCGTGGCCGGATCGCGTCGGGCTACTCGGTCACCGACTATCCGGGCCTGTCGGCGGGGGACGGCGCCGTCGTCAGCGTGTCCGGGCCGCCGCAAGCGATCGCCAACCCGCCCGGCGGCAACCCGGCCGCGCTGTCCTCCCCGCTGGTCAGCGACATCACCGGCCTGCTCGCCGGGGCGAGCGGCGAGATTCCCGGGCAGCACGCCGACTTCGCCTCGGCGCCGCTGGAGTCCACAGTGGACGTCATCGGCTCGCCAACGGTCCGGGTGACGGCCGCCTCCCCGACCGGCGAGGCGGTGCTGTTCGTCAAGCTCTACGACGTCGACCCCAAAGGGGCGGCCAGCATCCCGGGCGGCCTGGTGGCGCCCATCCGGCTGACCGGCCTGCCGAAGGCGCTCGGCGAGGCGCGGCCGGTGACGGTCACGCTGCCGGCGATCGTGCACCGCTTCGAGCGCGGGCACCGGCTGGGCGTCACGGTCGCGACCTCCGACCAGGCCTACGCCACTCCGCCGGCCCCGACCGTCTACACGGTCGCCCTCGACGGCTCGCAGGTGCGGCTGCCCTCGGTGACCGGTACGCCGATCGCGAACCCGGCGGTGATCTGGCGCTACATCCTCGCCGGCCTGGCCGCCGCGATCGCGGTGGCGCTCGTCGTGGTGCTCGCCGTCGCGCGCCGCCGGCGCCGCCGCGTCGATCGCTCGGTCGTCGCCGAGTACGCACAGACGCCGCTCGTCGTCCGGGGGCTGCGCAAGGTGTACGGCGACGGCTATGTCGCGCTCTCCACAGTGGACTTCACGGTCGAGCGCAACCGCGTGGTGGGGCTGCTCGGCCCCAACGGCGCCGGGAAGACCACCACGCTTCGGGTGCTCATGGGCCTGATCCGGGCCACCTCGGGCGAGATTCTCGTCTTCGGGCACCCGCTGGCGCCCGGCGGGCCGGTGCTGTCCCGCCTCGGCGCCCTCGTCGAGGGTCCGGGCTTCCTGCCCCACCTGTCCGGCTTGGCGAACCTGCACTTGTACTGGAAGTCGACCGGCCGGCCCTCCTCCGACGCCCGCCTCGACGAGGTGATCGCCATCGCCGGGCTCGGTGACGCGATCCACCGCAAGGTCAAGAAGTACAGCCACGGTATGAAGCAGCGGCTCGCGATCGCCCAAGCCATGCTGGGCATGCCCGAGCTGCTGGTGCTCGACGAACCCACCGACGGCCTGGACCCGCCACAGATCGCCGAGATGCGCCGGGTCCTGCGCCGGTACGCCACCGACGGCCGCGCCGTCCTGGTCTCCAGCCACCTGCTCGCCGAGGTGGAGCAGACCTGCACCGACGTGGTGGTCATGCACCAGGGCGAGATCGTGGCGGCCGGTCCGGTGGCCGAGGTCGTGGGGGACTCGCCGACGGTACAGCTCGAGGTGTCCGATGTGGACGCCGCCGAGCACGTGCTTGACCGGCTGGCAGCCGTGCGTTCGGTCGCGCTGTCCGGCGGCAACGGGCTGGTCGTGGACCTCGACGGGATACCCCGCGCCGAGGTGGTCGCGGCGCTGGTGAAAGCCGGCATCGGCGTGGACCGGGTGGTGCCTCGACGCCGCCTGGAGGACGCCTTCCTGGCGCTGGTGAGCGGCGGCTCGAAGGGGGAGCGGTGACCACAGTAGACAGTCGTGACGGCGGGGCCGGCGCGGCGGCCGGCTACCGCGGCGGGCGTACCCTCACGGTCTGGACCGAGACCCGCCGCCAGGCCTCGCGCCGCCGCACGCAGCTCGCGCTCGGGTTCATGGTCGTACTGCCGCTGATCATCCTGGCGGCGTTCCAGCTCAGCGACGGCGAGAGCGACGGTGACGGCAACTTCGCCGCGCTGGTCAACCTCGCCACGTCCGGCGGGCTGAACTTCGCGCTCTTCACGCTGCTGGTCTCCGCGGGCTTCCTGCTCGTCGTGGTGTTCGCGCTGTTCGCCGGTGACGCCGTGGCCAGCGAGGCGAGCTGGGGGAGCCTGCGGTACCTGCTCGCGATACCGGTGCCACGCGCCCGGCTGCTCGCGGTGAAGCTCACCGTCGCACTGGCCTACTGCGCAGTCGCGATGCTGTTGCTGACCGGCACGGCCCTGGCGGCGGGCACGGCCCGGTACGGCTGGCACCCGCTGCGCATGCCGGTCGGCGGCGACGTGCCGACCGGCGAGGGGTTGCTGCGGCTGGCCGGGATCGGCGGCTACATCGCGGTGAGCCTGCTGATCGTGGCGAGCCTGGCGTTCCTGCTGTCGGTGCTGACCGACGCGCCGCTGGGCGCGGTGGGCGGCGCGGTGCTGCTGAACATCCTGTCGAGCATTCTTGACCAGATCACGGCCCTGGGCGCGATCCGCAGCTTCCTGCCCTCGCACTTCGCCGACTCCTGGTTCGGGTTCCTCGCCAACCCGACGCAGCTGGATGACATGGTGCGCGGCTGCGTCTCGGCGCTGGCCTACAGCACGATCTTTGTCGCGCTCGCCTTCTGGCGTTTCCTGCGTAAGGACGTCGTCAGCTGACTCAGCGCAGGATCCCGGTGTGGCCGAGGGAGTACCGGCCGGGCTGCGGCCACACGCACAGGCCGTGTGGCTCGCGCCCCACCGGGATCTTCGCGATCAGATGCCCGTCGGCGGTGTCGATGGCGTAGACGACGTCGTGGTACCGGCCGCTCAGCCAGAGCACCTTGCCATCGGCGGACACCCCGCCCATGTCCGGGCTGCCGCCGCCCGGGATCTGCCACTTGGCGACCAGCTTGCCGGTGGCGAACTCCAGCAGCGAGATCGAGCCCTCGCCGCGGTTGGTGATGTAGAGGTACCTGGAGTCCCGGCTCACGTAAAGCCCGTGTGCGCCGCCCCCGGTGGGCAGGAACGTCGCCGAGGTGAACGAGTCGCCGTCCAGGACCCAGACGCCGGAGCTCTGCATGTCGGCCACGTACCAGGTCCGGCCGTCCGGGGAGATCTTTACGTCCTGCGGCATCGGATGGTGCCCCGGCAGGTGCAGCTTGCCGATCACCTGCTGCCGCTCGGTGTCGACCTTGACCAGGTCGCCGGAGTACTCGCAGCTGGCGATGAAGTAGCGGCCGTCGGATGAGAAGTCGGCGTGGTTGACGCCGTCGCAGTCGACCAGCAGCGCGTTGCGGACCGCCATGGTGTGCGGGTCGCGGAAGACGATCTGGTGGCGCGCCTCGGCCATCACCATGGCGTACCGGCCGTCCGGCGTGAAGTAGAGGTTGTACGGGTCGTCCACCGCCACCGCCGCTCCGAGCCGGCCGGTCGCCGGATCGATCGGGCTCAGCGAGTTGCCGTCGTTGTTGTTGACCCATAACGTGCGCAGGTCCCAGGACGGCACCACGTGCTGCGGTCCCCGACCGACCGGCAGCGTCTCGATGACCAGGTACGTGGCCGGGTCGATGACCGAGACCGTGCCGCTGTCGAAGTTGGGCACGTAGACCCGCGGCGGGTCGCCCCGTACCGCCTCGGACAGCGCGCCCGGCCGGTTGGCCGCGTAGAGGTCCTTGGGGTCCAACAGCGGCGGCATGCCCGGTAGCCCGGTCCTCGCGTCAAGGATCGACGGGAACGAGGACGCCGACGTCGTCGGGGAGGCCGCTGGCGGGCTCGATGCCGCCGGGTGGCCCGTGGGTTGCGAGTACCACACCGCCGCGGCCAGGAGTGTGACAACGAGCACAGCGAGGAGGGCGACCCGTCGGTCCGTCGGCACGTCATGATCGTAACGCGGTGCGTCCCTGCCCGCTCGCCGGGCGTATGGTAAGGCCTGCCTAGCGACGGGCGGCGGCGCGGCTTTCGGCGTACTCGGCGATCGTGTTCATCGGTGGCCGAGCCGGACCGGCGGCCTCGGCCTCGACGGGCATGATCGCCCCGCCGACGCGGCGGAACTGCGTCAACGATGTCCACAGTGGACTGCCGGGGTCGGCGCGCTCCAGCACGGTATGGAGGATGGCGGCGGCCATCCGGCCCAGCGCCGCCGTGTCCTGGTGCCCGTGGGTGCGCTGGCCAAGGTCCACCTGCGCCACCACGTCGAGTCCCCGGGTGGCCAGGGTGTCGATGAGCAGGCCGGTCTCCACGCCGTACCCGGCGGCGAAGGGCAGCGTCTCCAGCAGGGTGCGCCGGGCGGCGTACTCCCCGGCGAGCGGTTGCACCACGCCGGCGAGCTCGGGAAAGTACGCGTTCAGCAGGGGCCGTGCGACGAGCTCGGTCACCCGGCCACCGCCAGCGGCCGAGACGTCCAGCAGTGGTCGGTCGTAGAACGCCTTCACCAGCTCGACCGTCTCGTCGGTCAGCAGCGGACCGAGCAGCCCGGTGACGAAATGCGGCTGGAAGTCGGCGAGGTCGGCGTCGAGGTACACCAGGATGTCGCCGCGGGTCACCGCGAGCGCCTTCCACAGCACCTCGCCCTTGCCCGGCCGGGAGCCGCACGAGGCCAGGACGTCGTCGCGGTGGTGTACCACGGCCCCGGCCGCGGCCGCGACCGCCGCGGTCCGATCCACCGATCCCGAGTCGACCACCACGATCTCGTCAACCAGGCCAGTCCCGGCGGCCAGCTCCCGAACCCCCGCCACGATCTGCCCGACGGTCGGCTCCTCGTCCAGCGCGGGCAGCACCACGCTCACAACAGTGTCGGCCTTCGCGGCGACGAGGCGGTCGACCGGCCAGCCGGCGGCCGACGAGGTACGGCGGGCGAACCAGGCGGCCGCGACGGGGTGCATGGTCACCACGCTAACCGGCCCGCTAGACTGGTGCCTGCTGGTTCCGGCCGCTTGACTGCGGCACCTCGTGCCTCGGCGCCGCTGGCGGCCGAGCCATCCACAACTGCATACCTCATCCAGAGGGGCTGAGGGAAACGGCCCGATGACGCCCCGGCAACCGCCGCGTCCACCTCATAGTCGAGGCCAGCGCGAGGCAGGTGCCAAATCCGTCCCGTCGCCGACGAGCGCCGGGAAAGATGAGAGGAAGGCCTCGCATGACGTCGACGCTCGGCGGTCTCTCCACCGACTCCCCAGCCCGCGAGCTGGTCTGTCGCGGCTGTGGCGCCCGCTTCCCGCTCGCCGCGCAGCACGCCTGCTTCGAGTGCTTCGGCCCGCTGGAGATCGGCTACGACCTCGACGCGCTCAAGCGGGTGACCCGCGAGCAGATCGCCGCCGGGCCGGACAGCATCTGGCGCTATGCGCCGCTGCTGCCGGTGGGCCACGATCCGGCCACCCGGGTCACGCTGAACCCGGGATGGACTCCACTGGTCCGCGCCGACGCGCTCGCCCAGGCGATCGGGCTGCGCGCGCCGCTGTGGGTGAAGGACGACTCGGCCAACCCGACCCACTCGTTCAAGGACCGGGTGGTCTCGGTCGCGCTGACCGCCGCGCGGGCGCTCGGGTTCACCCGCTTCGCGTGCGCCTCCACCGGCAACCTCGCCAACTCGGTGGCGGCCCACTCCGCGCGCGCCGGGGTGCCGAGCATGGTGTTCATCCCCGCCGACCTGGAGCCAGGGAAGATCCTCACCACCGCGGTGTACGGCGGTGACGTGGTCGCCGTCGACGGCTCGTACGACGACGTGAACCGGCTGTGCTCCGAGCTCACCGAGGCCGACGAGTTCGAGCAGACGGCATTCGTCAACGTCAACGTCCGGCCGTTCTACGCCGAGGGCTCACGCACGCTCGGGTTCGAGGTGGCCGAGCAGCTCGGGTGGCGGCTGCCGGCCCAGGTCGTGATCCCGATGGCCTCGGGCGAGCTGCTCACCAAGATAGACAAGGCGTTCCGGGAGCTGGTGGAGACCGGGCTCGTGGCCGAGGCGCCCTGGCGGGTCTTTGGCGCGCAGTCGGCCGGCTGCAACCCGATCGCCACGGCCCTGCACGCCGACACCGACCAGATCGTGCCGGTCAAGCCGACCGGGATCGCCAAGTCGCTCAACATCGGCGACCCGGCCGCCGGCCTGTACGCCCTCGAAGCCGTGCGCCGCACCGGCGGCTGGATGGACTACGCCGACGACGACGAGATCCGCGACGCGATCCGGCTGCTCGCCCGTACCACCGGGGTCTTCGCCGAGACGGCCGGCGGCGTGACCGTCGCCGTGCTGCGCAAGCTCGTGGCGAGCGGGCACCTGGATCCCGACGCCGAGACCGTCGTGTTCAACACCGGCGAAGGGCTCAAGACCATCGACGCGGTCGCCCATCTGGTCGGTCCCACATTTCGGGTACGGCCGTCGCTGCGAGCGGCCCGGGAGGCCGGTCTTTTTCGCGAATCGTTGTAACACAGCGTGTTCGGTCCTCATGATCGGCGCCTGGTTTTCAGTGGGCTGTCATGCGTTCCGGCGAACGCGACTCAGCCGTTCGTCCGATGAGATCGTAGCTTTCGGTAACATCCGATCAGCCAGGCGTCGAAGAGCCCGCGTTCGAGGACTTGACGACGCACGGGTAGGCGCGCACGATGCTCCGTGCGGGAGGACGTATCGCCGGGGCCCGGGTGGCCTCGACAGCGGCACCGGAGGTGTCGCGCGATCGTCCTCTCGACCATGTTCGGGGACTGTTCCAGGCGCAGGAGACCGCGCGAGCGGAGCGAGCGCCAAAAACTGAGTCGCGCTGAGAGCGGCCGGCGGGGACCCTCGACGCCATGAGCATCGAAATCCAGAACCTGACGATCACGGCGTTCGACGCTGACGATGACGACGCCGTCGACGCGTCATTCCGGATCGACGCCGCCGCACGCGCACATGACGTGCCAGACTTCCCGCCGCACTGTCGACATCGGTACCGCGGCGGCATCCGGCACCCGTACCCCGGCGTGGCCGACAACCGGTTCCTCGCCCTGCTCGAGGGCGTTCCGGTCGGCTCGCTCAATGTCGAGCTCTCGACGCTGGACAACCTCGACAACGCCTTTGTCGAGCTGATCGTCCACCCGGCGCACCGCCGTCGCGGCATCGGCCGGGCGCTGTACCGCAAGGCCGTCGAGGTCGCCCAGGCGGGCGGGCGGAAACGGCTGATGGGCAACACCGTCGAGCAGATGGCGGGCGGGCCGGACCGCGATGGTGCCGGCGCCGAGTTCGCCGCCGCGATGGGCGGGCACCGCGCGCTGTGCGAGATCCGCCGCAAGCTCGAGCTGTCGCATGTGGACGACCAGGCCCTGGACCGGCTGCTCGCCAAGGCCTACACCCGCGCCGAGGGGTACTCGCTAATGCGCTGGCGCGACTGGACCCCGGACGAGTACGTCGACGACGTCGCCGTCCTCGAAGGGCGCATGGTCACCGACGCGCCGATGGGCGACCTCGCGTGGGAGAAGGAGCAGATCGACGCCGACCGGATCCGCGGCAACGAGTCGATCCGGGCGCTGCACGGCACCCGGCTCTACGCCGCCGGCATGCGCAACGACGCCACAGGACGGCTCGTCGCACTGTCCACATTGATCTTCTTCAAGACCGTTCCGGAACACGCGTGGCAGGGCATCACGCTGGTGCACCAGGCCGATCGGGGGCACCGTCTCGGCACAATCGTAAAGATCGAGAACCTTCGGTACACGTTGGCCCACGAGCCCGCGTTGAAGGTGATCGACACGTGGAACGCCGAAGTCAACTCGTACATGATCTCGATCAATGAGGCCATGGGCTACCGGCCGGTCGACGCCTGGGTCGATTGGCAGCAGGACATCTGATCAGGCGCGGCTCACGTCTTCGTGCAGCGCCAGGAACAACGAGTACGGCCGGCCGTCCGGGCTGGGTGGGCGGCCGGCGTACTCGTTGAAGATGGTGAACAGGCGCTCGCGGAGCTCGTCCAGCTCCGCCTCGGTCAGCCGCAGGCCCAGCCGGGTCAGCCCGGCGTGGTCGGTGTCCACCAGGCGGATCTCGTCGAGGAACGCCTCCAGCATCGCCCGGCCGCGGCCGGCGACCGGCTTGTCGTCGCCGACGTCGAGCGTCCACGACTTGCCGGTCGCCAGGTACGGCACCTCGCGCGCGCCCCGCGTCCCGCGCCGCTCCTCCTGGGCCGCGAGAAACCCGGTGGCGACCAGCTTGCGGACGTGGTGCAACACGGTCGCCGGGTTGGCGCCCAGGCGCGCGGCGAGCTCCTTGTTGGTCAGCGCGCGGTCCAGGCACAGCCGGAGGATCCGCAGCCGGATCGCGGAGGCGAGCGCGCGGGCCTCGGCTTCGGTCGCCGGGCGGCGGGTCAGGTCGCGGGGGGCGGGCACGCTCTCCACGATACCGACTGGTTGACTTCTCTCAATCACTGAGCCACGCTGGTGGCCGTGAGCAGATTGGGGTTGCTGCGGGAGCACGACTTCCGGCAGCTGTTCTTCGCCGACACGATCAGCCAGATCGGCACCCAGGTCACGATGCTGGCGCTGCCCCTGGTGGCGGTGCTCGCCCTGCAGGCCACGCCGTTGGAGATGGGCCTGCTGGCCACCTGCGAGACCGCGGCCTTCGCGGTGCTGACCCTGCCGGCCGGTGCCTGGGTGGACCGCATGCGCCGGCGCAGCGTCCTGATCGCCGGCGACCTCGGCCGAGCCCTGGTCCTCGGGTCGGTGCCGGTCGCCTGGTGGGCCGGCGTGCTCACGATGGCCCAGCTCTACGTCGTGGCCCTGGTCGCCGGCACCCTCACGGTCTTCTTCGACGTGGCCTACCAGAGCTACCTCCCGCACCTGGTTGGCAAGGAGCACCTGGTCGAGGGCAACTCCAAGCTGGAGGTGGTGCGCAACGTCACCCAGATCGGCGGTCCCGCCGCGGCCGGCTTCGCAGTCCAGGTGCTGACCGCGCCCGTGGCTGTCGTCGCGGACGCCATCAGCTACCTCGGCTCGGCGCTGTTCGTCGGCCTGATCCGCAAGCGGGAGGACAAGCCCGTACGCGGGCCGGAGGCGAACCTCGTCCGGGAGATCGTGGAAGGCCTGCGGTTCGTCTTCGGCAACCGCCTGCTCCGCTCGATCGCCGCCTGCACCGGCTCGTCGAACCTGTGCTCCGCGATCACCTTCTCGATGGCGATCCTCTTCTTCGTCCGGGTCCTCGGCTTATCGCCCGGCACGATCGGCGTGATCTTCTCGATCGGCGCGGTCGGCGGGCTGCTCGGCGCATTCCTCGCCAGCCCGGTGGTGCGCTGGCTCGGTCAGGGGCCGACGATCTGGATCTCCGCAGTGGTCTTCGGCGTGTCCGGCCTGCTGTTCCCGCTGGCCCAGCGCGGGTGGCTGCTCTACCTGGCCGTGTTCGGCTTTGTGATGGCCGGGATAGCCGTGGTGGTCTACAACGTGACCCAGGTCAGCTTCCGGCAGGGCCTCACCCCGGACCGCCTCCTTGGCCGGATGAACGCGACCATGCGGTTCCTGGTCTGGGGCACCATGCCGCTGGGCGGTCTCATCGGCGGGATCCTGGGCAGCAGCCCGCTGGGGATCCGCGGGACGCTGTGGGTCGGCGCCATCGGCGGGATGCTCACGTTCCTGCCGGTGTTCTTCTCGCCGCTGCGTACCATGCGCGAGCTGCCCCGCGGAGTCGAGGAAGACCAGGCGAGCCCCGCGCCGACTGCGGCATGATGGCCAGATGACGCAGGCGCTGTTCGACAAGCACCGGGAAACCCTCGACAAGGCGCTCGGCGCCATCTCCGACCGCGGCTACTGGTCCGCGTTTCCAGAGTCTCCAAGCCCGAAGGTGTACGGCGAAAGCGCCGCACCCGAAGGTGAGGCGGCCTTCCGGGCGTACCTGGGGAACGACTTCCCGCTCGACCAACCCGGTACCACCGACCGGGTGGCCACCGAGTCGAGCCCGTTCGGGGTGCCGCTGGACGTCCGGTACCCGCATTCCAACATCGACGCGCTGCTGGCCGCCGCGACCGCGGCGCTGCCGGCCTGGCGTGACGCCGGCCCCCAAGCGCGGGCCGGCGTGTGCCTGGAGATCCTGGCCCGGTTGCACGCCAACGTCTTCGAGCTGGCCAACGCGGTGCAGTACACCACCGGGCAGCCGTTCGTGATGGCGTTCCAGGCCGGCGGCCCGCACGCGCTGGACCGGGCGCTGGAGGCGATCGCGTACGCCTACCGCGAGATGACCCGGACGCCGCCCAGCGCCTCCTGGGAGAAGCCCGCCGGTAAGGGCGAGCCGCTGCGGATGACGAAGACCTTCCATGTGGTGCCTCGCGGTGTCGCGCTGGTGATCGGCTGCAACACGTTCCCGACCTGGAACTCCTACCCGGGCCTGTTCGCGTCGCTGGCAACCGGTAACCCGGTCGTGGTCAAGCCGCACCCGCGCGCCGTGCTGCCGCTGGCGATCACCGTGCGGTACGCCCGCGAGGTCCTCGCCGAGGCAGGCTTCGACCCGAATCTGGTGACGCTGGCCGCCGAGGCGCCGGGCGAAAGGCTGGCCTCGACCCTGGCGGTGCGCCCCGAGGTGCGCATCATCGACTTCACCGGCTCCACCGAGTACGGCGACTGGCTGGAGGCCAACGCCCGCCAGGCGGCGGTCTACACGGAGAAGGCCGGCGTCAACACGATCATCGTCGACTCCACGGACGACTTCGCCGGCATGTGCCGCAACATCGGCTTCTCCCTGTCGCTCTACAGTGGACAGATGTGCACCACGCCGCAGAACATCCTCGTTCCCGCCGGGGGCATCGAGACCGACACGGGGCACAAGGGCTTCGACGAGGTGGCCGCCGGCATCGCCGCGGCGGTCGGCAAGGTCGCCGGCAACGTCGAGGTGATCGGGGCGATCGTCAACGACGGCGTACTGGACCGCTTGGCGCGGGCGCGCGAGGCCGGCGAGGTGGTGCTGGACTCGCAGCCGGTCGAGCATCCCTCGTTCGGGTCGGCTGTCGTGCGTACTCCCCTGGTGGTCAAGGTGGGCACTGGAGACCCAGCCGCCGCACCTTATGCCCGGGAGTGGTTCGGGCCCATTTCGTTCGTCGTTGCCACCGAGTCCACCGAACAGAGCATCGAGGTGTTTCGCAAGACCGTCGGCGAGCGCGGTGCGTTGACCGCCTCGGTGTACTCCACCGACGAGAAGGTGCTCGACGCGGTCGAAGAGGCGGCGATGGAGGTGGGGGTACACCTGTCCGGCAACCTCACCGGCGGCGTGTTCGTCAACCAGTCGGCGGCGTTCTCGGACTTCCACGCCAGCGGCGCCAACCCGGCCGCGAACGCGACGCTGACCGACGGCGCCTATGTGGCCAGCCGGTTCCGAGTGGTGCAGTCACGGCGGCACATCTGACAGGTGTGTAACAACTGCCCTGCTGAGGCAGTTGTCCGATTTAGGGCAGTGCGGCGTAGCCTCACCTCGTGTAGCGTGCGTGTTCGGTCGTCGTTCTCCGTCGTCGGTGTCCACCTGGGCACGAGCGAGACTCCGACGGCCCCGGCAGGCGACCGCTATGCCGGGGGTTGGCACAACCCAGCACCACCGAAGTGAGGAAGTGCACCGTGGCACAGGGCACCGTCAAGTGGTTCAACAGCGAAAAGGGCTACGGCTTCATCGCGGTCGACGGGGGACAGGACGTCTTCGTCCACTTCTCGGCGATCGAGATGGACGGCTACAAGTCGCTGGAAGACGGACAACGCGTCGAGTTCGAGATCGCGCAGGGCCAGAAGGGCCCTCAGGCGGAGAAGGTTCGCGTTCTCGCCTGACACCAGCGCCAGCTCAGGCTGACGCACGCCAGGGCACCGCTCCTCGCTGAACGAGGACGGTGCCCTATGCCGTTCTCATGGCGCGAGCCTTCGCTCGCGCGGCGCGCCGGCTCTTCGGGCGCCGTCTTCCCTCGTCGCTTCGCTCCTCAGTCCAGACGCCGCCCGCCGGCGCGCGTCGTCAGTTTGGCGCTCGCCTTCGCTCGCGCGGCGCGCCGGCTCTTCGGGCGCCGTCTTCCCTCGTCGCCGCGGCCGGCTTCGCCGGCGCGGCTCCTCGGTCCAGACGCCGCCCGCCGTCGCGCGTCTCAGTCCAGACGCCGTTGGCCGGTGGGCTTTGTTCGCTCGGTGTGTGCTTGCACTCTCGGGGGGAGAGTGCTAAACAGGTCATTGGCACTCCCGACTGGTGAGTGCCAACGGTCGGGACGGTGGGGCTGCCGTCCGCGGCCGGTCCGACCGGCGTGCGTTGCGCCGGGCGAGCCGGGCGCGGTGCGGAGCCGGTCGTCGCGGGCTATCCGGCCCGACTCGCGAGGAACCGTGAGTGTCCAGGAGGACAACGCCGAATGGCCAAGATGATTGCGTTCGACGAGGATGCCCGCCGCGGGCTTGAACGTGGCATGAACGTCCTCGCCGATACGGTAAAGGTGACGCTGGGCCCGAAGGGCCGCAACGTCGTCATCGAGAAGAAGTGGGGCGCACCCACGATCACCAACGACGGTGTGAGCATCGCCAAGGAGATCGAGCTCGAGGACCCGTGGGAGAAGATCGGCGCTGAGCTGGTCAAGGAAGTCGCCAAGAAGACCGACGACGTGGCCGGAGACGGCACGACGACGGCGACCGTCCTGGCGCAGGCGCTGGTTCGGGAAGGGCTGCGCAACGTCGCCGCCGGCGCGAACCCGATGGCCCTGAAGCGGGGTATCGAGACCGCGGTCGTTGCGGTGGCCGAGGAGCTGGCCAAGCTTTCCAAGGACGTCGAGACCAAGGAGCAGATCGCGTCGACCGCGTCGATCTCCGCGGCCGACACCACCGTGGGCGAGATCATCGCCGAGGCGATGGAGAAGGTCGGCAAGGAAGGCGTCATCACCGTCGAGGAGAGCAACACCTTCGGTCTTGAGCTTGAGCTCACCGAGGGCATGCGCTTCGACAAGGGCTTCATCTCGCCGTACTTCGTGACCGACCCGGAGCGCATGGAAGCGGTCCTGGAGGACCCGTACCTCCTCATCGTGGAGTCGAAGATCTCCTCGGTGAAGGACCTGCTGCCGGTGCTGGAGAAGGTCATGCAGTCCGGCAAGCCGCTGGCCATCATCGCCGAGGACGTGGAGGGCGAGGCCCTCGCGACCCTCGTGGTGAACAAGATCCGCGGCACCTTCAAGTCGGTCGCCGTGAAGGCGCCCGGCTTCGGCGACCGCCGCAAGGCCATGCTGGGCGACATCGCCACCCTTACCGGTGGCCAGGTCGTCAGCGAGACCGTCGGCATCAAGCTGGAGAACGTGGGTGTGGACCTGCTCGGCCGCGCCCGCAAGGTCGTGGTCACCAAGGACGAGACCACGATCGTCGACGGCGCCGGTGACCCCGAGTCGATCCAGGGCCGGGTCAACCAGATCCGGGCCGAGATCGAGAAGAGCGACTCCGACTACGACCGCGAGAAGCTGCAGGAGCGCCTGGCCAAGCTGGCCGGCGGGGTGGCGGTCATCAAGGTCGGCGCGGCCACCGAGGTCGAGCTGAAGGAGCGCAAGCACCGCATCGAGGACGCCGTTCGCAACGCGAAGGCGGCCGTCGAGGAGGGCATCGTCTCGGGTGGTGGCGTCGCGCTGGTACAGGCCGGCAAGACCGCGTTCGACAAGCTGGACCTGCAGGGCGACGAGGCGACCGGTGCGCAGATCGTGAAGATCGCGCTCGACGCCCCGCTGCGCCAGATCGCCGTCAACGCCGGCCTCGAAGGCGGCGTCGTGGTGGAGAAGGTACGCAACCTGCAGATCGGCTGGGGTCTTGACGCCGCGACCGGCGAGTACGTCGACATGCTGGCCGCCGGCATCCCGGACCCCACCAAGGTGGTCCGTTCGGCGCTGCAGAACGCCGCGTCGATCGCCGCGCTGTTCCTCACCACGGAGGCCGTGGTGGCGGAAAAGCCGGAGAAGGAGAAGGCCGCGGCCGGCGCGCCCGGCGGCGGTGACATGGACTTCTAGTCCTGCGGTTCGGTGGGGGCGGGCCACGTCGAAGACGTGGCCCGCCCTTGCTTGTGTCTCGGGTAGCGTGCCGCCATGAGCCCTGACCGCATCGCCGGGCTGCTCGCCCACGCACCCGTGTTCGACGGGCACAACGACCTGGCCTGGGAGCTGCGCCGGCGGGTGCGATACGACTTCGAGGCGCTCGACATCGCCGGGGACCTGTCGGCAACCGGCCTGCACACCGACATCCCGCGGCTGCGGGCTGGCGGCGTAGGCGCACAGTTCTGGTCGGTGTACGTGCCCTGCCACCTCGGTGGCGACGCGGCGGTGGCGGCGGTCCTGGAACAGGTCGACGCGGTGCGCCGCCTCACCGAGCGGTACCCGGCCGACCTGGCGCTCGCCGTCGACGTCGTGGGCGTTGAGCGGGCCCACGCGCAGGGCCGGCTCGCCTCGCTGCTCGGCGCCGAGGGCGGCCACGCGATCGCCTGCTCGCTGGGCGTACTGCGGATGCTGTACGCGCTCGGCGTGCGGTACCTGACGCTCACCCACGTGCGCAACACGCCCTGGGCCGACAGCGCCACCGACTCACCGGGGGTCGGTGGGCTCTCGCCGTTCGGGCACGAGGTGGTACGCGAGATGAACCGCCTCGGCATGCTGGTGGACCTGTCGCACGTGGCGCCTGCCACCATGCACGCCGCACTGGACACGTCGGTGGCGCCGGCGTTCTTCTCGCACTCGTCGGCGCGGGCGCTGTGCGATCACCCGCGTAACGTCCCGGACGACGTGCTGCGGCGGGTGGCCGACAGCAACGGCGTGGTGATGGTCACGTTCGTACCGGGGTTCCTGACCGTTGACTGTCGGGACTGGACGGTCGAGCTGATGGCGGCCGAGCCCGGCTTCGACACCGAGCACGGCTCCGGCACACCGGCGTGGTACGCCGCGCGCGACGCCTGGGTCGCCGCGAACCCGCCACCACCGTGCGGGGTGTCCGACGTGGCCGACCACGTCTCGTACGTGCGGGAGGTGGCCGGGGTCGAGCACGTGGGGCTGGGCGGCGACTTCGACGGGGTGGTGACGACGCCGCGCGGCCTGTCGGACGTGTCGAGGTACCCGGCACTGCTGGCGGAGCTGGCCGAGCGGGGCTGGTCCGACCATGACCTGGCGAGGCTGACCTGGCAGAACGCGATGCGGGTGTTCCGCGACACGGAGGCGGTGGGGCGCGAGGTCAGCCGCGAGCGCGAGCCGTCCGCAGCGACCTACGAGGAGCTCGACGCGGCTACTACCGTGCCGCGAGCGCCGCGCTGACCGCCGCGTACGCGTTGACCAGCCCGGCGCCGGTGGCGAACCGCGGGTCGCCGCAGGGGCTGCGCGGTGCGGTCGCCGGTACCGCGGTGGTCCGCAGGATCTCCTCGGTACGCGGGATGTCGCCGGCCAGGCGAGGGTTGGCCGACCACATCAGCGCGACCACCCCGGCGACTTGCGGGGCGGCCATCGACGTGCCGGTGTCGGCGCTGTACCCGCCACCGGGCTTGGCGGACAGCACGCCCACCCCGGGCGCCACGAGGTCAGGTTTGGCGGTTCCGTCGGGTGCCGGGCCGCGGCTGGAGAACCCGGCGACCCGGCTCCGGCGGTCGACCGCTCCGACGGTGAGCACGTCCGGGTACACAGCTGGCGGGTCGGCCACGGAACGGCACCGGGGTCCGGCGTTGCCGGCCGCCGCCACGAAGAAGATGCCGGCCGCCCGCATCGCCGCGGTCGCCTGCCGGAGCGCACCCAGGTCACATCCCTCCAGCGCGGGACAGCCCCACGAGTTGGTCAGCACCTGTGGCGCGCGCTCCGGCCGGCCGTCCCGCCACGGGTCGCCTCCCGGGGGGAACGGCGCCAGCATGAACTGCAGGCAGTCGAGATAGTGCGCCGGGTTGCCGAGGTTGCGGTCGAGGTTGACGCAGGCGACCCACTTCGCGCCCGGCGCGATGCCCACGTTCGTGCCACCGACCGCGGTACCGGTCGTGTGCGTACCGTGTCCATTGTGGTCGGTCGGGTTCCGGCTGTGCCGCCAGGGGTCGTACCACGAGTCGTCGCCGCCCCGGAACCCGTTTCGCAGCGCCGGGTGCGTACCGTCCACACCCGAGTCCGAGCTGCCGACGACGATCCCGTCGCCGGTGACGCCGAGCTCGCGCCAGACGCGATCCGCGCCCAGTACCGTGACGTTCCACTGTGGAGCTTGCGGCGCGGCCCGGGGACCGCGGGGGGTCGGGGCCGGTGCGGGCAGCGGCCGCAGGCGCGGGCTCAGCAGGACACGGTCCACATCGGACCGGCGGGACAGCCATGCGCGTACGGCCGGGCCGCCGTCCACCTCCAGGCCGTTGACGATGTAGTACGGCGTGTAGGACAGGTGCAGCCGGCGCAGCTCGCGGCGCAGCGGCGCCTGGCTGCGGTTGGCGAGGTCGACCAGGCGGTCCCGGACCGGGCGTGCTCCGGTGATGCCGGTGAGGTCGGCCTGCTCCCGCATGACCACGAACAGCCGCTCACCGTGCAGGCCGGGGTGCCCCAGGGTCAGGTGTACCGCGAGACCCGCCAGCGCCACGGCGGCGGTGACGAACGCCACGGATCGGGTGCTCGGCACCGCGGCGGGCAGCCGCAGCGCGTACCCCGAACCGATGAGCAGCCCGACGGTGAGCGAGCCGAACGCGGCGATCAGGGTCCAGAAGGCGATGTCGCGCAGGCCGAGCAGGAGCGAGGTCTCCTCGGGATCCACGAAGGCGAGCGGGCCGAACGCGGCCACGCCGACCAGCGCGCCCCGCCCCCGGCGCCCGAGCGCCGCGGCGGCCAGGCCCAGCGGGGGAAGCACGAGCATCTCGGTCAGGTGCACCCCGCTGCCGCCGAGGCCGGCCGCGATCGGCACCAGGGCGACCGCGAGGGCGAGGGCGGTGACCACCAGCGGGCGGCCGTACTGTCCACTGAGGACGCTCGCGGCCAGGGCGCCGACCGCGAGCGCGGCCAGGGCGGCGAGAACGGTCTCGGTGAGGCCGCCGAGCGAGCCGAGCCACAGCCAGGGCAGCAGCGTGGCCAGGCCCGCCGCGAGACCGAGCCAGAGCCGGTCCCGCGGTGCGCCGGCGTGACCGAGGCGCCGGCGCGCCCAGGTCGCGAGGATCGCCGCCAGCACGGCGAGGACGGCCAGCGTGAGCTCGTTGTGGACGACCGGTACGGCCCGGTCGAGGCCGACGACGGCCAGTGCCGCGGCCGCGGCGGTCCAGAGCCGGCCGATCGCACGTACCGTCGGTGATTTGGGCAGTACGGCGAGCAGGATCGCCGGCAGGAGTGCCAGGAATGCGTTGGCGAGGTTGACGGCCGGCCACAACCAGAACGGCGTGCCCAGCTCGGCCTCGATCAGGATCTCGGCCACCAGCCAGCCGAGGCCCTGCAGGACGGCGGTGACCAGCACGATCCACGCGCCGGTCAGCGTCGCGGCGAGGATCGCCGGCCAGCGTGGCGGTTGCGTGCGTACCACCGAGGGCTGCATACCGCGAACCGTAGCTGGGAGCAGGTTACCGTGGAGGCGTGCGTCCTGACCCGAGCGTGTCCCGTTTCACGGCCGGACGGCTTTCCCCGCAGCGGCGGGCGGCAGACCTGGCGCGGTTGTCGAGCGAGCGGTTCGATGTGCTGGTCATCGGCGGCGGAGTCACCGGAGCCGGTGCGGCCCTGGATGCCGCCTCGCGCGGGCTGTCGGTCGCGCTGGTCGAGGCGCGGGACCTGTCGTCCGGTACGTCCAGCCGGTCGTCCAAGCTGATCCATGGCGGGCTGCGTTACCTGGAGCAGCTTGAGTTCGGGCTGGTGCACGAGGCGTTGCAGGAGCGCGGGCTGCTCACCACCCGGCTCGCCCCACACCTGGTGCGGCCGGTGCCGTTCCTGGTGCCGCTGGTCGTGCCGCAGGGTCCGGCCGCGCCGCTGCTGCGGGCGTGGCAGCGGGCGTACTACGGGGCCGGCGTCGCGGTCTACGACGCGTTCGCCGGCCTGGTCGGGCACGGCCGGGGCATGCCGGTGCACCAGCACCTGACCCGGACCGGCGCGCGGCGGCTCTTCCCGTCGCTGCGCGAAGACGCGCTCACTGGCGCCATCCGCTACTACGACGGTCAGGTGGACGACGCGCGTTTCGTGGTGACGCTCGCGCGTACCGCCGCGAGCCTGGGTGCCGCGGTGGTGACCAGCGCCCGCGTCGTCGGGCTGCTGCGGCACGCACGCGAGGTGACCGGGGTTCGGGTACGGGACCTGGAAAGCCGGCGCGAGCTCGAGGTGCGCGCGCGTACCGTCATCGCGGCGACCGGCGTGTGGAGCAACGACGTCTCGGCGTTGCTCGGCGAGCAGGACCTGCCGGGTCTGTCGGTACGGGCCAGCAAAGGCGTGCACCTCGTGGTGCCCCGCTCGCGGATCACCGGCGAAGCCGGGCTCATCCTGCGTACGCCGAAGTCGGTGCTCTTCGTCATCCCGTGGGGCGGGCACTGGATTATCGGTACCACCGACACCGACTGGGCGCTGGACCGCAGCCACCCGGCCGCGTCAGCGCGCGACATCGAGTACCTGCTGGGCGAGCTGAACAAGGTCCTCGACCGACCACTGTCCACATCGGACATCGAAGGGGTGTACGCCGGGCTGCGCCCCCTGCTGACCGCCGAGGCGAAGGGGCGCCGGGCACCGCACAGTGTCGACGAGCAGACCTCAGCGCTGTCGCGTACCCACGCCGTGGTCGAGCCGATGCTGGGCCTGATGATGGTGGCCGGCGGCAAGTACACGACGTACCGGGTGATGGCCGCCGACGTGGTCGACCGGGCGGCCCGGCGGCTGGGCGGGCTGCGCCGGCACGGCGGTCTGGTGGCCGGCTCGCGTACCGAGGACCTGCCCCTGCTCGGTGCCGACGGGTACCGTCCAATGTGGACGAACAGGGCGGACCTCGCGCGCCGGCACGGGGTCTCGGTCGGCGTGGTCGAGCACCTCCTGGAGCGGTACGGCACGCTGACCCCGCAGCTGCTGGAGATGCTGAAGGACGATCCGGCGCTGGGCAGACCGGTCGACGGCGCCCCGGAGTACCTGGCCGCCGAGATCGCCTACGCGGCGCAGGCGGAGGGCGCGCTGCACCTTGACGACGTGCTGACCCGGCGCACCCGCATCTCCATCGAGACCGACCACCGGGGCGCGGAGAGCGCCGGCCACGCCGCCCGGGTGATGGGCGCGATGCTGGGCTGGGACGCCGCGATGCGCCGCCGCGAGGTCGACCACTACCTCGCGCGGGTCGATGCCGAGCGGCAGTCGCAGCTCATGCCCGACGACACCACGGCCGACGCGGCGCGGCTGGGCGTGCCGGACGTGCGCGGCCTGGCCGCCGACCGCGCAGCCTGACCGCCGACCGCGCAGCCTAGCTGGTCATCTCACAGCACCTTGCCGGGGTTGAGGATGCCCGCCGGGTCCAGGGCGTCCTTGATGGCGCGGTGGACGCGCATCCCCACCGGCCCGAGCTCGCGCGCCAGCCATTCACGTTTGAGCAGACCCACGCCGTGCTCGCCGGTACAGGTACCGCCCAGACGCAAGCCGAGCGCCATGATCGCGTCGAACGCCCGGCCACCACGCTCCACACTGGACGGATCGGAGCGGTCGACCACGATGTTCGGGTGCAGGTTGCCGTCGCCGGCGTGCCCGACCACGCCGATGGTGACGCCGTACTCGGCCGCCACCGCGCCGATACCGTCGATCATCTCCACTAGATGCCGCCGGGGTACCGCCACATCGTCGATGATCACGCCGCCGTTGCCGCCGGGGAACATCGCCGCCGCGAACCGCTCCATCGACGGGTGGGCCAGCCGGCGCGCCTGCAGCAGCGCGTGCGCCTCGGCCGGGTCACCGGCGACGTAGACCTCTGCCGCGCCGGCGTTCCGGCACAGCGTCGCCATCAGGTCGAGCTCGGCCGGTGCGGCGACTCCGGCATCGGAGGCGGCGAGCAGCAGGGCCTGTGCCGAGGTGTCCAGCCCCATCCGGCCGTACGCCTCGATGGCCCGCAGGAAGGTCTGGTCGATCAGCTCGAGCAGGCTGGGCGTACTCCCGGACGCCGTGATCGCGGCGACCGCCGCCCCGGCGGCCGCGGTGGTCGGGAAGACCGCGACCAGGGTGAGGGGCTCGGTCGCGGCTGGCCGTAGCCGCAGCGTGAGCTCGGTGATCACGCCGAGCGTGCCCTCGGAGCCGACGAAGAGCCGGGTCAGGTCGTAGCCGGCGACGCCCTTGGCGGTACGCCGTCCGCAGCGCATGATCTCGCCGCCGGCCAGCACGACCTCCAGGCCGAGGACGTACTCGGCGGTCACGCCGTACTTGACGCAGCACATGCCGCCCGCGTTGGTGGCGACGTTGCCGCCGATCGTGGAGGACTCCCAGGAGCCGGGGTCCGGCGGGTAGTACAGGCCGTGCTTGGCGGCCGCCTGGCGCAGGTCGGCGTTGACCACCCCGGGCTGGACCACGGCGACTCGCTCGGCCGCGTCGATCTCGACGATCTCGTTCATTCCGATAAGCGAGAGGATGATGGCGCCGTCGACGGCGTTGGCCGCGCCGGCCAGCCCGGTCCGGGCGCCTTGCGGCACGACAGGTACGCGGTGAGCCGCCGCGAGCCGCAGGACGGCCGCCACATCGGCGGTGTGCCGGGGCCGGACCACCGCCAGCGGCGTGCCGTGCCCGCACAGGTCGGCCTCATCGTGTTCGTACGTGCGCAGCAGGTCCCGATCGGTCAGCACGGCGTCGCCCGGCACCGCCTGGCGCAGCTCGTCGAGCAAGCCGCTCATGATTCCACGCTACGGTTGCCCGATGGTGCTGGTCGACCCGCCGCGCTGGCCCGGCCGCTCCGGTCGCAGTCGCGGCCGACTCTGGTCGCACCTGGTCAGCGACGTCTCGTACGCCGAGCTGCATGCGTTCGCCGAGATCCTGGGCGTCCCACGGCGCGGCTTCGAACGCGACCACTACGACATCCCGGCCGAGTGGTTCCCGGTGGCGGTGTGGCTGGGCGCCGTGCCGGTGCCGAGCCGGGAGCTGGTCGCCCGCCTGGTCGCGGCCGGCCTACGGCGCCGGCGGACGGCGGCCGCGGTGCTCTAGGTATTCTGCGGTGCTCTAGGTATACCTAGTCGCCGCAACGGTCGCCTAGGTATGTCCGAGGCGCCAAGATACGTAACCGCTCCCGATGGAACCGGCTCCTTACGCGCGCAGGATGGTGTCAGACCTGAAAAGTACGCGAGAGGCAAGGAGCCGATCATGTTTCCGCACCCGGAGCTGATGAGAGAACTGATCCGCCAGCACGAGCTCGAGCTGGTGGAGGAGGCCGCCCGGTACCGCCGGATGCCGCGTGGCCGGGACCGCAGGCACGCGCTGCATACCGTGCTCCACGGGCGTTCCAGCGGCCCGGAGGATCACTGATCCATCGGTAGGCTGGTGATGTGCGAGTCGGCCGCAGCGGGGTGAGCCCAGTGATGGTGGGCCGCGACGACGAGCTCGATCGGCTGCGCGAGCTCGTCAGCGGTCCACAGTCCCGGGTGGCCGTGGTAGCGGGCGAGCCCGGAGTCGGCAAGAGCAGGCTGGTCCAGGAGCTCCTGGCCGGCCTGCCGCCGGTAACGACCGTGCTGGTGGGCCAGGCCGACCCCGGCGCCCTCGGCCGCCCGTTCGAGCTGCTGCTCGACGCCGTTGCCGAGCGCGAAGGGGCCGCTGCGGAGCGGCTCGGCCAGCTCACCGATCCGAGCCACAGCCTGGTCGAACGGCTGCACATCGGCCTGGAGATCGTGCGGTCGCTCACCGACCAGGGACGGGCCGTGCTGGTCTTCGAAGACCTGCATTGGGCCGACTCGGAAAGCATCGCCCTGTTCGAGCGGATCGCCGACCTGCCGGGCGGGTCCCGGGTACTGATCGGCACGTACCGCCCGGAGGAGCTGACCCGCCGCAACCCGGTCGCCGAGCTGCTCGGCCGGCTGGAGCGCCGGCACAGCATCAGCCACCTTCGGCTGGAGCGGTTCACGCTCGCCGACACTTCGGCGTTTCTCACCGCGGCGACCGGGAGCACGCCGTCGTACCGGGCGGCGGTCGCCTTGCACAAGCGCACCGGCGGGAACCCGTTCTTCCTCGAAGAGCTGCTCAAGGCCGGGGGAGACGATCTCGACCTGGACAAGCTCTGGCAGAGCCCGCTGCCGTGGAGCCTGGCCGAGGCGCTGCGCCAGCAGGTCGACGACCTCGACCCAGCGCTGCGCAGGATCGTCGAAGCCGCCGCCGTACTCGGCCGGAAGGTCCCCTTCGACCTGCTCGCCGCGGTGACCCGCGTACCGGAGGACGACCTCATCGCGGTGCTGCGCGAGCTTGTCGAGCGCGGCCTGCTCATCGAGCTGGGCGAGGACGAGTTCGGGTTCCGGCACGCGCTGACCCGCGAGGCGATCGCCGACCAGATGCTGGGGCGCCAGCGGCGCCGGCTGCACGAGCTGGCGCTGGAGAACCTGCTCGCATCCGGCAGCACCGACATGGCGCTGGTGGCGCACCACGCGAAGGGCGCCGGTCGCTATGACGACCTCGTCGCGGCGGCGCGCCGCGGCTGCGAGTCGTACCTGGCGATCGGCTCGGCGTACCAGGCGCTGGTGCTCGCCGAGGACGGGCTGTGCGAGGTGCCTGAGGACCTGGAGCTGCTGGCGGGCGCAGCGCGCGGGGCGTGGCTGGCCGGCCTGACCGACGACGCCACCCGGTACGCCCAGCGCTGGCGCGCCGCCGCGCGTACCCCCGACGAGCGCGCCGCGGCGCTGCAGATGCTGATCCGGCTGGCGTGGGAGGACCGCCGGCGTACCGAGATGGACGCGCTGACCGACGAGATCCGCCAGGTGATCGACGAGCTGCCGCACGGACCGCACCGGGCGCGGGCCATGGCGACCGTCGCGCAGGCATACATGCTGCGGATGCGTACCGCGGACGCGGTCGCCTGGGCCGACAAGACCGCCGCGATCGCCGAGGAGCTGGGCCTTTCCGAGGTACGGCTGGCCGCCAAGGTGGAAAAGGGGTCGGCGCTGGCGATCGCCCCGGGTGGTGCGCCAGAGGCGCGGGCGTTGCTTACCGAGGCGGCCGAGGAGGCCGAGCGGTCCGGTGAGTGGCTGCTGGCCGCGCGGGCGATCAACAACCTGCTCAGTGATGTGCCGCCGCAGGGCCTGCCCGGGTTCGGCGAGCTGCTGGAGCGCATGCGCGACGCGGCGGAGAAGGCGGGGTTCGAGGCGCTGGGGGTCGCCGCGTACTTCCAGGGCCGGGCGCGCCTGGCCATGCAGGAGGGCGACTTGGCGGCGGCGATCACCGCGCTCGAGGAGGGGCGCCGGCGCGACCGCGGCATGCTGCGCACCAGCCGGGGCGGGGACTACCACGGCTACTTCCTGTCCGGCCTGCTGCTGGAGGCCGTTGACCTGGACCGAGCCGAGCCGATCATCGCCGGGCTGACCTCGGAGAGCCCGACCGGCCTGCTGTCCGTGGTCGGTCTGGAGCTCCACCTCGCCTGCCGGCGCCGCGACGCCGAACAGGCCCCGGTCCAGCTGGGCCGGCTGCTGGACATCATGGCGACGGTCCGGCGGGCGTCCGGTGACCACCTGCACGACCTGGTCTCGGCCGGGCTGAACGCCTCGCTGCCCATACCGGACCTGCGCAGGCTGGTCGAGCTGGCTGGGGAGCCGGCGCCGGACGACCCCTGGCACCGGCTGGTCGTCGCCCAGCTCGACGAGGCCGGCACGGCGGACGCGGGCGCGGCCGGCGACGCCCTCTCTGGCTACCTCGCCGCGGCGGAGGCCGCTGAGCTTCCACCGGCCGCGCGCGGCACGGCCCACGCCGGAGCGGCCCGCTGTCTGATCGCGCTCGGCCGGCTGGAGGAGGCCCGGACGCACGTGACGGCCGCCGCGCAGGCGCTGGCCCGCTGGTCGGGTTGGCGGGTGGCCGAGGTCGAGGCGTTGCGGGGGCGGGTCGGCCTGCCGGCGCGGGGCGTGGCGGCCCAGGCGGATGGCGCCGCCGCGTTGACGCCGCGCGAACGCGAGGTGGCGATGCTGCTCGCCGAGGGGCTGACCAACGCTGAGCTGGCTCGCCAGCTGTACATCTCGCCGAAGACCGCGGCCGTGCACGTGTCGAACATCCTCGCCAAGCTGGGCCTGTCCTCGCGCACGCAGGTGGCGGCGTGGGCCCGGCGGCGGGCTACAGAGCAGCAAGTTCGCGGGTGAGGTTGGCCCGGGCGCGGGCCTCCCACTCCGCTTTCTCGGGCACGATCCGGTACAGCGCCGGCGCGTCGTTCAGGCGGCGCAGGACCGCGGCCCGCCCTTCGCGGAACTCCCGGTCCGGGACGTGGGAGTACTCCCGGCGGACCGCGGCCGCATACCGGTCGTACGCGGCCGGCTCGGCGGCCAGGATCGCCAGGTCGGCATCGGTGAGCAGGGCGCCGTTACGGTCACCGGGCTCGGGGTCATGGGTCGCGGTGAGGCGTACCAGCCGGGCCACTTCGGCGATGACGTCGGCCGGCAGCTCGAGCGCGTTCAGCGCGGCCTCGGCGAGCCGGGCGCTCGCCTCCTCGTTGTCGTCACGCCTTGGGTCGTAGACCGCGTCGTGGAACCAGGCGGCCAGCGCCACCGGACCAGTGATGTCCACTATGGACAGCACGGCGGCGAGGTGGTCGAGCGTGTGGTAGTGCCGGTGCGGCTCGGACCATCGGGCCAGCAGGTCGGCGCGTACCTCGTCGGCTCGGCGGGCATCCACGGCGGGGGGCAGGGCGGCACGAAAGCGGCCGGGTAGCTCGTCGACCGATACGGGCACATTGCCACCATAGTGCCGCCGATAGTGCCGCCGGTGCTTGCCAGACCTGCGGGCGGTGCGGTAGGACGTGCCGTAGTAGACCGGCTGCTTCGGCAGTTGCCGACTCCCCCTGGAGCACGGATGCAGGTCCCAGCGCAGTTCACGTACGAGCGGGCGACCAGCGTCGAACACGCCCTCGCCTTGCTTTCCCAGCTCGGACCCGAGGCCCGGATCATCGCGGGCGGGCACAGCCTGATCCCGATGATGAAGCTGCGCCTGGCACAGCCCGAGGTCCTGGTCGACATCAACGACCTGAGCGAGCTGGCGTTCATTCGCATCGACGGCGATGAGCTGCGCCTCGGCGCGCTCGTCCGCCACGCGGAGCTGCTCGCCTCGCCGCTGGTGCGCGAGCACTTTCCGATCCTGTGTGACGCCGAGCGGGTGATCGCCGACCCGATCGTCCGGAACCGCGGCACGGTCGGCGGGTCGATCTGCCAGGCCGACCCGTCCGAGGACCTGTCGGCCGCGTTCGCCGCGCTGGGCGCGACGGTCGTGATCGCCGGGCCGGGCGGCAGCCGTACCGTCGCGATCAGGCGGTTCCACGTCGGGCCGTACGAGACCGTGGTCGGCGCGGGCGAGCTGCTGACCGAGATCCGGGTGCCGATCCGGCCGGGTGGCGGCAGCGCGTACGAGAAGGTCGAGCGGCGCGTCGGCGACTGGCCGATCGCGGCGGCCGGCGCGGCCGTGTGGTTCTCGGACGGCACGCTCGCCGACATCGGCATCGGCCTGACCGCGGTCGGCGCGGAGCAGTTCGCCGCGCCCGAGGCCGAGGCGTACCTGCGCGGCAAGGCGGCCACCGAGGAAGCCCTTGTCGAAGCCGGCCGGATCGCCGCCGAGCATTGCAACCCGGTCACCGACCAGCGCGGGCCGGCCGACTACAAGCGCCATCTCGCCGCCGAGCTCACCACCCGCGCGCTGCGCCGGGCCGCCCGGCGGGCTGGCGGTCACCGGCAGGAGGGCTGACATGCGCATCACCGTCACGGTCAACGGCCAGCCCTACAGCGGCGACGTCGAGCCGCGGCTGCTGCTGGTCCATTTCCTGCGCGACGAGCTGGGCCTGACCGGTACCCACTGGGGCTGCGACACGTCCAACTGCGGCGCCTGCGTCGTGTGGCTCGACGGTACCCCGGTCAAGTCGTGCACGGTGCTCGCCGTGATGGCCGACGGGCACGAGGTGCGTACCGTCGAAGGGCTGGAGCGCGACGGCCAGCTCGACCCGGTGCAGCAGGGCTTCATCCAGTGCCACGGCCTGCAGTGCGGCTTCTGCACGCCCGGCATGATGCTCACCGCCCGCTGGCTGCTGGACCACAACCCCGACCCGTCACCGGCCGAGATCCGCGAGGCCATCTCCGGCCAGCTGTGCCGGTGTACCGGCTACGAGAACATCGTGCGGGCCGTCCGCTGGGCGGCCGAGCACCCAGCCGCGGAGGTGTCCGCATGACTGCGGTGGAAGAGACCACCCCGATGGGCTTCGGCCGGATGACCCGCAAGGAGGACGCGCGCTTCGTCCGCGGCCGGGGCACCTACGTCGACGATGTGCGCCTGCCCGGCATGCTGCACGGCGCGATCCTGCACAGCCCGTACGCCCATGCCCGGATCGTGTCCATCGACACCAGCGCAGCCGAGGCACACCCGAAGGTGAAGGCGGTCATCACCGGAGCGACGCTGGCCGGTCTCAACCTGGCCTGGGTGCCCACGCTGTCGTACGACACCCAGGCGGTGCTGGCCACCGACAAGGTCCGGTTCCAGGGCCAGGAGGTGGCCTTCGTGGTCGCCGAAGACCGCTACGCGGCGCGGGACGCGCTCGAGCTGATCGAAGTCGAGTACGAGCCGCTGCCGCCGGTCATCGACGCCCGCCGCGCCCTCGAACCACAAGCGCCGGTGATCCGCGACGACAAGGAAGGCAAGGCCGACAACCACATCTTCGACTGGGAGGCCGGTGATAGATCCAAGACTGACCAGGTCTTCTCGGAGGCCGAGGTAGTCGTAGCGCAACAAATGTTGTATCCGCGGGTCCACCCGGCGCCGCTGGAGACCGACGGGGCGGTCGCGGACTTCGACAAGGTCACCGGGAAGCTCACCATCTGGTGCACCACCCAGGCCCCGCACGCGCACCGCACGGTCTACGCGCTCGTGGCGGGCCTGCCCGAGCACAAGATCCGCGTGATCTCGCCGGACATCGGCGGCGGCTTCGGCGGCAAGGTGGGCATCTACCCGGGGTACGTGTGCGCGATCGTCGGCTCGATCGTGACCGGCAGGCCGGTGAAGTGGGTCGAGGACCGCTCGGAAAACCTGATGACCGCCGCCTTCGCCCGCGACTACCATATGCACGGCGAGATCGCGGCGACCCGCGACGGCAAGATCCTTGCCTTGCGTACCAACGTGATCGCCGACCATGGCGCATTCAACGCCACGGCGCAGCCGACCAACTTCCCGGCCGGCTTCTTCCACGTCTTCACCGGCTCGTACGACCTGCAGGCGGCGCATTGCAAGGTCACCGGCGTCTACACCAACAAGGCCCCGGGCGGGGTGGCCTACGCGTGCTCGTTCCGGATCACCGAGGCGGTGTATCTCGTCGAGCGCATGGTCGACGCGCTGGCCCGCGAGCTCGGCATGGACCCGGCCGACCTGCGCATGCGCAACCTGCTGCGGCCGGAACAGTTCCCGTACACGTGCGCCACCGGGTGGGAGTACGACTCCGGCGACTACCCGCGGGCGCTGCGGCTGGCCATGGAGCTGGCCGGCTACGACGATCTGCGCAAGGAGCAGGCGGACAAGCGCGCGAACGGCGAGCTGATGGGGATCGGGGTCAGCTTCTTCACCGAGGCGGTGGGTGCTGGGCCGCGCAAGCACATGGACATCCTCGGGTTGGGCATGGCCGACGGCGCCGAGCTCCGGGTGCACCCGACCGGCAAGGCGGTGCTTCGGCTGTCCGTACAGACCCAGGGACAGGGGCACGAGACGACCTTCGCCCAGATCGTCGCGGAGGAGCTGGGCATCTCGCCCCACGACATCGAGGTGGTGCACGGCGACACCGACCAGACGCCGTTCGGCCTGGGCACGTACGGCTCCCGCTCCACCCCGGTCTCCGGGGCCGCTACCGCGGTGGTCGCCCGCAAGGTCCGCGAGCGGGCGCGCCTGGTCGCCTCGGCGATGCTGGAGATCGCGCCGGAGGACCTGGAGTGGGAGAAGGGCCGCTGGTTCGTCCGCGGTACGCCCGATGTCGGCAAGACCATCCAGGAGATCGCCTTGGCGGCACACGGCAACGTGGAGCTGCCCGAGGGCGTCGAGGGGCACCTGGACGCCACCTGCGTCTACAACCCGTCGAACCTCACGTACCCGTTCGGCGCCTACATCGCCGTGGTCGACGTGGACCCGGGCACTGGCAAGGTGAGCATGCGCCGGTTCGTGGCGGTCGACGACTGCGGGGTACGGATCAACCCGATGATCGTGGAGGGCCAGATCCACGGCGGCCTGGCTGACGGCGTCGGGATGGCGCTCATGCAGGTGATGGCGTTCGACGAAGACGGCAACCACCTGGGAGCGTCCTTTATGGACTATCTGCTGCCGACATCGCTGGAGTGCCCGTCGTGGGAGCTGGGCGCCACTGTCACGCCGTCGCCGCACCACCCGATCGGGGCCAAGGGCGTCGGCGAGTCGGCCACGGTCGGTTCACCGGCCGCGGTCGTCAACGCGGTACTCGACGCGCTGCGGCCGTTCGGCGTCACGCACCTCGACATGCCGCTGACTCCGGCCAACGTGTGGAGTGCCATGCATGGCCGGCCGCTACGCACGGATCTCGCATTCACGTGAATGACCTGTTGGTCCGCGCGGAAGGGCTGCGCTCCGGGCGTACCCCGTTCGTGGTCGCCACGGTGGTCCGGGTCGAACGCCCGGCGAGCGCCCGGCCGGGCGACCGCGCGATCGTGCTGCCCGACGGCACGGTCGAGGGGTTCGTCGGCGGCGCCTGTGCCGAGTCGACCGTCCGCCTACAGGCGCTGCGGCTGCTGGAGACGGGCGAGTCGACACTGTTGCGGATCTCGGCGCCGTCGTCCGAGCCCGCGCGAGCGCCGGACGAGGGCGTCACGGCGGTCGCCAACCCGTGCCAGTCCGGCGGGACGCTGGAAATCTTCCTGGAGCCGGTGCTGCCGCCGGTGCTGGTGCACGTCTTCGGCGAGTCACCGGTGGCGCGGGCGTTGGCGAGCCTCGGCGCGGTGCTCGGGTTCGAGGTCCACCAGACCGGCGACCCGGCGGCGACCATCGACGCCGGTGCGAGCGCGGTGGTCGTGGCCTCGCACGGCCGCCACGAGGTGGAGGTGCTGATCGCGGCACTACGCGCCGGGGTGCCGTATGTCGGCCTGATCGCCAGCCCCCGACGCGGCTCGGCGGTGGTGGCGGCACTGGAGGTCGACGAGGCGGCGCGGGCTGCCGTGCGTACTCCCGCGGGGTTGGATATCGGAGCTCGCACCGCACCGGAGATCGCGCTGTCGGTGCTGGCCGAGGTGATCGCGCGGCGGCCACGGCCGGCCCGGCCGGCCGCGCCGCCCGTCGCCACAACCACGGCGGTCGACCCGGTCTGCGGGATGAGCGTCGCGGCCGGACCGGCGACGCTGCAGATCGAGTACGCCGAGAGCGTATGGCATTTCTGCGGCCCGGGCTGCCAGCAGGCGTTCGCCGACGATCCGGCGCGTTACGTTGGTGAACATGCTGCGTCATGACCTTCCGCCCCAGCCGCCTCAGCCGCCCGGGCCGGAGCGCCCCGGTTGGCTGGAGGAGCGGCTGTTCGAGCAGCGCATCATCCTGCTGTCCGGGCCGATCACCGGGCCGTCCGCCAGCCGGGCCGCCGCGACGCTGCTCACCCTCGACGCGCTCGGCGCCGACCCGATCCGCATGCAGATAAGCGCCCCGGACGGCGACCTGTCAGCGGCATTTGCGCTCATCGATACACTCGACGTCATGCGGGCACCCGTGCATGCCATCGCCACGGCGGAGGTCGGCGGCGCGGCCGTCGGGGTCTACGCGGCGGCGCAACGCCGGCTGGCGTTCCCGCACGCCCGGTTCCGGCTCGCCGAGCCGAAGGTCACCGGCATCGCCGGTACCGCCGACGAGGTCGCCGCCGCGGCCGGCCGGCACCTGCAGGCTCTGGAAGACCTGGTGTTACGCATCGCGGCGGCGTGCCACCAGCCGCGCAGCCGGGTCGAAGACGACCTGGCCGCCGGCCGGTTGCTCAGCGCCGAACAGGCGAAGGAGTACGGCCTCGTCGAGGCGATCGGCCCGGCCTAGAAGCTCACCGGCGGTGCCCGCCCGTGGGGGTCGCGGGCGGGCACCGGATTGCGCGACCGGAAGACCGTCGCCTCGTTGTCCCCCGTCGGTAGGCCGGCGCACCGCGGTAGAGAGCTTGCCGCCTAAGTAGCGGCATCTCCCCCGGGTGAGCGGTTTCTCGGCTGGCTGATCATGTCGAGTGGTTGGCCGTCGGGTCGTGTTGCGGTGACGGTGTTGGTGAGGGTGTCGAGGTTGAGGGTCCAGCCGCCTTCGTGGACCGCGGAGTGGTGCCACCTACATATCGAGACGAGGTTGTCGAGGTCGGTGGGGCCGCCGTTGGCCCAGGGCACCAGGTGGTGGGCGTCGGTCCATTGTGGAGGGCGGTCGCAGCCGGGGAAGCGGCAACCCTGGTCGCGCAGGATGAGGGCGCGGCGTTGGGCGGTGCTGACCAGCCGGGCCGCCCGGCCCAGGTCCAGCGGCTCCCCGGCGGTGCCGAGCACGGCGGGGATGATGGTCGCGTCACACGCGAGCCGGCGGGCGGTTTCCGCGGTGATCGGCACGCCGGAGCCGAGGCTGGCCGTCCCGCTGCCCTGCAGGGTCGACCAGTCGACGGTCACGGTGACGTGGGGTTTCTCCCCACCCGCTCGCGGCGCCTGGTTGGCCGCCAGCCGGCACAGGCCCAGCAACGCATCCGCCCGCCGGTGCGCCGGGCTGCGGGGGTCGTGCGGCACCGGCGGTGGCATCAACGCAGTCAGGGTGTTCAGTAGTAGCTCCCCACCGTCGGGGTCCAGCACTCCCTGCACCGCGACGGCGCCGTCGAAGGTGCGGGCCACGCTCAGCCAGCGTTCCTCCTGGCGTTGCCGGGCCCGCCGCTCCGCGGCGTCGGGGTCGAAATGATCCCTGATGTGGATGGCGGCGTGCCGCAGCGGCCCGGGGGCGAGCTGGGTGGCCTGCTCGGCCAGCAGCTTGCCCGCCCCGGCCGCGAGCACCTCCGGGTCGATGTCGGGCACCACGGCCGCGACCACCGACACCTGCGCATGAGACACCTGCCCGGCGGCGTAGGCGGTCGCCAGCTCCGGCACCTCACGGGCCGCGGCCGCCGCCCGCACTTGCGCCTGCCCGTCAGACATCCGCAGCCGCGACCGCAGCCACGCCACGGTCGAGACCGCACCGTCGGCGAAGACCGCACCGCGGCGGTGCACCGACCCGATCACCCGGCTGCGCTGCGCCTCCATCCGGCACACCAGCGGATGCACCACCCGCAACAGCGCCAGCTGCTCCCCATCGGACCGCCCGTCGAGGTCAACCTCGGCCAGCGCGGCAATCCCGGCCTCCAGCAGCCGCACCGCCGCCGCCACACCGCCCGTCGAACCCATGTGCGAAACCTACCAACCGGGTCCGACAATTTTCCACGCCAACAACACTGTCCACA